>OMJG01001386.1_pt1 | contig 14163 bp, 12 predicted proteins | sample 1646431 | NCBI WGS metagenome assembly OMJG01 (sample SAMN03771674, study PRJEB25209) | food metagenome | isolation source: Cotija cheese | place: Mexico:Jalisco,Michoacan | collected 2011-12-12
TTCGACGAAAAAATCTTATACTATTTCATTGTCCTATTGACGGGGTGCACACCATATCTCGAACTTTTGGATTTTATGGCTTTTTTACTTGTAACTCTACTTCAAGCCTTTTTGGTTTAGTAGCAGAAACGTAGCTAAAGTCCAACTACTAGGGTTATCCTCTTTTTGGTTCTTGACTTGATCCAAGCTCAGTAATTTTACCTGTTGCTAGATACACTATCCATTCACAAATATTGGTTACGTAATCACCAATACGTTCAAGATATTGCGCTACATATAAATACTCCGTACCGCTAATCACTGTCTCAGGATTTTCTTTCATAGAATCAATTGTCATATAATAAATATCATTATAATATTTATTCACCTTTTCATCCATCTGTGCAATCATCCGTGCATCTTTTTGATCTGTCTTCACATATGCAACCAATACATTATCTACCATTTTTTTTACGTAATCAGACATATCAGAAATTTCTTTTTCTACTTCTGCAATGCGCTGTTGCCCTTTGACACGAATCGTTGATTTTGCAATCGAAACCGCATGATCTCCCATACGTTCTAAATCAGAGCTAGCTTTCATTACAGTGATAATATTTCTTAAGTCTGTCGTTACCGGTTGTTGCAATGCAATCATTTCAAAACTTCTTTTTTCAAGTGAAATTTCTAATTCATTGATGTGGTCGTCATATGCAATCACTTCTTTTGCTAATTGTTTGTCATGTTTGACATATGCTTTTACCGATTTATGAATCGCACTACTAACCATCATACCCATCTCGTAAAATTGATTATGCAAATTAAGTAAATCTTCTTCGAATTGTGAACGTAACATTTTTTCTCCTCCTAATTACCCAAATCTGCCTGAAATATAATCATTCGTTTCTTGCTTGCTAGGATCCAAGAATATTTTCTTGGTTGCATCGTATTCTATCAGACTGCCGTTCAGAAAAAAAGCAGTCTTATCTGAAATACGAGAAGCTTGTGACATATTGTGCGTCACGATGACCATTGTGTACTTGCTCTTTAATTCCAACAATGTATTTTCTATTTTGCCTGATGAAACTGGATCCAGGGCACTAGTCGGTTCATCAAGTAAAATAATTTTCGGATTAACGGCTAAAACTCTAGCAATACATATCCGTTGCTGCTGACCACCAGAAAATGACAGTGCGCTTTTGTGCAAATTGTCTTTTGTTTCTTCCCAGACAGAAGCTGCTTTGAGGCTTTCTTCTACAACTTGATCAAGTAACTGCTTGTCCTTTACACCTTTTAAACGTAAGCCATAAACAACATTTTCATAGACTGAAAAAGGAAATGGATTGGGTTGTTGAAAAACCATACCAATTTCTTTACGTAGTTCAACAGTATCCATCTTCGGACTATAAATATCCTTGTCACCATAAACAATACTACCAGTTATCGTAACATTAGGAATCAAATCATTCATCCGATTTAAACATCGTAAATAAGTCGATTTCCCACAACCTGACGGACCGATCATCGCCGTAATTTCATTTTGGTAAATTGCCAGGTCAATCCCTTTTAATGCCTCTTTTTTCCCGTAGTACAAATGCAAATCTTTTGAACTAATCATTGGTTTTGTCATTATTTTGCTAACCTCCATCTACCCAAAATGTCCAGAAACATAGTCTTCCGTCGCTCTTATTTTTGGTCTCGTAAATATCTTGCGAGTATCATCATATTCAATCGCATAGCCTAAGTAGAAGAAGGCTGTGTAATCACTAATCCGTGCCGCCTGTTGCATATTATGGGTGACGATTATGATGGAGTAATCTTTTTTTAGATTAATTAACGTTTCTTCAACGGTACTTGTCGAAATTGGATCGAGCGCGCTCGCTGGTTCATCTAATAATAAAATATCTGGTTTCATAGCAATTGCACGGGCGATACACAATCTTTGTTGTTGCCCACCTGACAGAGCATGAGCACTTTGATGTAAACTATCTTTTACTTGATCCCATAGTGCAGCCTGCTTCAGACTCGTTTCAACAATCTCATCCAATTTTTTCTTATCTTTTTCACCATGTCTTTTAAGTGCAAAGGTAATATTTTCATAAATAGATTTGCTAAATGGATTTGGACGTTGAAACACCATTCCGATTCGTTTACGCATTTCGTAAACGTCCACTTCTTTTGAATTTACGTCAACATTCTTATAAATAATTTCTCCTGTTACTGTCGTGTTAGGAATTTCATCATTCATACGATTCAAACTACGTAAGTAAGTCGATTTTCCACATCCAGACGGACCAATTAGGGCTGTAATTTTATTTTTTTCAAAGGGGAGGTCTACCCCTTTTATCGCTTCATTTTTGCCATAAAAAACATGAAGATCTTTGGTTTCTATAATAATTTCTTCGGGCTTTTTCAACTCGATGATATGACGATCTGCTAAATTATACTCTTTCATACTCTTCTCCTTATGCTGCCGAAGTCATTTTTTTGTACAGGCGTTTGCCTATTGCACGTGCGCCAAAGTTAAACGCTAGTACTGCTAAAATCAACACTGCTGAAGCACCTGCCGAAATCGCATCGCCATCAGGTTTTGTCCCCTCTGAATTTACCTTCCAAATATATACAGCTAACGTTTCCGCTTGTCGGAAGATATTCAGTGGACTAGCAGCACTCAATGGATTCCAATTGCTAAAATCCAATGCAGGTGCACTTTGACCTGCTGTGTAAATAAGCGCAGCGGCCTCACCAAAAATTCGACCGGAACTTAAAATTACGCCCGTCAAAATACCCGGGGTAGCCTCGGGAACAATCACGCGTAGTACTGTTTCCCATCGTGACAGACCTAAAGCTAGGCCTGCTTCACGCTGAGTTGCTGGGATAGCTCGTAATGATTCTTCAACATTTCTTGTCAAAAGAGGCAAGTTGAAAAATGTCAGCGCTAATGCACCTGAAATAATCGAGAAGCCATATTGAAATTGTAAAACAAAGACCAAGAAACCGAACAAACCAACCACAACAGAAGGCAACGAACTAAGAATTTCAATCGATGTACGAATCACATCTGTCAGCCAATTTTGCTTAGCATATTCTGATAAATAAATACCAGCCCCCAACGAAATTGGAAAACTAATAATCATCGTTACAATTAATAAATAAAATGAATTAAAAAGCTGAATACCAATCCCACCACCGACTTGGTAAGCCTTAGATGGTTGGGTTAAAAATTCCCATGAAATATGAGGCAAGCCACGAACCAAAATGTATAGCAATAAGGCAGCTAAAATAATGACGATGACACCTGCTATGCTATAAAGAATTCCTGTAGCGATTTTATCTGCACGTTTTGCATTCATTATTTCATTGCCCCCTTCCGACCGATTAGGCGAATAATAATGTTAAATAATAATGACATCAAGAGTAAAATCAGTGCTAATGACCACAAGACATTATTTTCTAACGTCCCCATAATCGTATTTCCGATTCCCATCGTCAAAATAGAAGTCAAGGTGGATGCTGGCGTTGTTAGGCTAGTTGGAATAAGAGCAGCATTTCCGATAACCATTTGAATAGCCAGGGCTTCACCAAATGCGCGTGCCATTCCAAATACGACCGCTGTTAAAATACCTGGTACAGCCGCTCTAAGGACGACTTTGTACGTTGTTTGCCACCGAGTTGCACCCAATGCTAACGAGGCTTCTCGGTAATATCTAGGGACTGAATTTAATGCATCAACAGTCATCGTCGTTACTGTCGGTAAAATCATCACGAATAAGACAAAAGTACCTGCTAAAATACCAAATCCCGTACCACCAAATACCGATCGGATAGCAGGAACAATGACAGATAGTCCAATAAACCCATAAACAACAGAAGGGATACCGACTAACAATTCAATAACCGGTTGCAAAATCTTTTGACCCTGCTTAGGGGAAATTTCAACCATAAAGACAGCGGCACCAATAGCGAATGGTGTCGCTAGAATAGCTGATAGTAATGTAACGATAAAAGAGCCCAAAATCATCGGTAATGCACCGACTAATGCTTTACCATCTGATCCGACGACACTAGGGTTCCATTTTGATCCGAATAGAAAATCAAATACGTTGACCTTATTTACAAAGAAAGTGGCCAATCCTTTACTTGCTACAAAATAAAAAATTGACAATACAACCACAACAATCAATGCGATACAAAGAAAACTGATTGCTTTACCAAACTGCTCCATCTTAGAACGTTTTGATTTTTTCATTAACACTTTTTTTACATCTTCCACAAGAGGGTCCTCCTCAAAACTTTTTTCTCAGGCTAAGTGTAATAGTTCAACATCAATTTCTATTAAACGTCTTGTAAGGGAATGATTAAGATTGTAAATTTTTTGTAAAAAAAACGCTTAATTAATTAGATTTCCTTCCCAATCTCGTTGGACAGTCATTTTCGATACTGGAATGTACCCTAACTTAGTCACCAAATTTTCTTGGATCTCATCTGATAAAATGTACTCAATAAATGACTGCGTAAGTGAATCAGGATTTTTCTTGGTATACATATGTTCATATGACCAAATGATCCACTTATTGTCCATTACATTTTCATCAGTTGGTTTCACGCCATCAATTGACAGTGTTTGAACATCACTTGTAACGTACGAAAATGCAACATAACTAATCGCTCCCGCGGTATCTTTCACTATCTGACGTACCATTCCACTTGAATCTTGTTCTTGAGCTTGTTTGGCTTCTTGACCATCCATCACCCATTTTTCGAAAGTCGCTCTCGTTCCACTGCCAGATGCTCGGTTTAATAAGACAATTGGAGTGTCTGTTCCACCCAGTTCTTTCCAGTTCGTGATTTCACCAGTAAAAACTTTTTGTAAGTTAGCTAATGAGATATTTTTTATCCCTACTTTTGGATTGACAATCGGTGTAATACCTACCACTGCTACACGGTGGTCTTCCAATTTCGTCGCATCGATGCCTGATTTTTCTTCAGCAAATAAATCTGAGTTACCGATTTCTACCGCACCTGCCTGCACTTGGCTCAAGCCAGTGCCACTCCCACCACCTTGAACATTGATAAATTTCCCAGGATTGTTGGATTGAAACTCTTCGGCAACGGATTCCACTAGCGGCTGCAAAGCAGATGAACCGACAGCAGTGATAGACTCTCCTTGATCTACCCATTTGGCGCACCCTGAAATAAGAATCGATAGCGAAAAAATTATTGCCAAAAGTATTTTTTTAGTCATTTTAATAACTCCTTGTATGTATTCATAAATTTACTTATCTATTTATTTTAGCATCTTTTGAATGATTTTTAAATGTATCTCTTCTCAATAACTTTGCTTGCGAACGTTTCAATCGTCCTTTTTTCACTGACAAAAAGAAAGACATGAATCCCAATCAAAAGTAATGGTTCGCCATTGCTTTCTTTCGGTAACTTCATGTCTATTCTTTGTTCTATAAAAATCGAATTATTTTTTATTCTTCAGGCTCTGCATCTTTCATCGCATCACCTAAGATATCACCCATCGTAAAGCCGGTTGACTCTTCAGGTAATTCATAAGATTCTTCTGGTTTTTCGGCTTTTTCTGCTTCAGGCTTTTCCTCTAAAGCTTTGATACTTAAGGCAATTCGATGATCAGTCGGATTTACTTCCAATACTTTCACTTGTACGGTATCACCTTCATGTAACACTTCATGCGGTGTTGCAATGTGTTTGTGCGAGATTTGGGAAATGTGTACCAGGCCTTCGACGCCAGGGAAGACTTCCACAAATGCTCCAAAACTAGTCAATCGCTTCACTGTTCCTTCTAAAGTGGCACCCACTTGCGCCTTTTCTTCGATGTTGTCCCAAGGGCCAGGCAATGTATCTTTAATTGATAATGAAATACGCTCAGTTGTTGGGTCAATAGAAAGGACCGCTACATTGACTGTATCGCCAACAGCTAACACATCACTTGGTTTACCGACATGACCATGTGAAATCTCAGACACATGAACTAGGCCATCAATACCACCTAAGTCTACAAATGCACCAAAATTCGTCAAACGAGCCACTTTTCCTTCTAACTGGTCGCCTTCTTTGATAGAAGCCAATAATTCTGCTTTTTTGCCTTCTTTTTCAGCTTCTACTACTGCTTTATGGGATAAAATTAACCGATTTTCAGATGGTTCAATTTCAATAATTTTTAGCGTTAGTGTCTTGCCTTTGTATTCTTCAAAGTCATCGACGAAATGATCTTCAACCATTGATGCTGGAACAAAACCACGTACACCAACGTCGACCACTAAGCCGCCTTTTACAATATTCGTTACTGGTGCTTCAAGGATTTTACCATCTTCAAAGTCTTTTTCAATGTCTGCCCAGACTTTCTTGGCATCTAAGCGACGTTTTGAAAGTAAATAGCTTCCATTTTCTTTGTCTTTGCCGATGGTTGAGATGACAACTAAATCTAAAACATCACCAATTTTAACTAGTTCATTGATGTCTTCTACTGGTAAAGTCGAAAGTTCTTTAACAGGAACGACCCCTTCCACCCCAGCACCTTCAATGCCAACGATTGCTTGCTTGTCTTCTACCACAAGTACTTCACCTTTGACTACATCGCCGACACTCACTTCTTTAAAGCTGTTTAGAGCATCTTCCATTGAAACATTCACATTTTCCACTTGATTATTATCAAATTCTGTCATACCGTATATCCTCCTAACCAACAATTCAATTATAAAATACCTACAAGTTCTAGTTTATGCTATTCTTTGAAAAAAATAAAGCGATTTCCACTAAATCAAAAAATTTTCTATGATTTCTTTAAAATACGAATATTCTTTTCATATTATTTACTCATTTATGGTTTCTTGTCGAATTTGCTGCAAATACAAGCGAGCCGCATTTTGATTCATTTCACCTTGTGTCATTTTTTTTACGACCGTGTCTATTTCTTCTGCATTCGCACCAACACTCATAGCCAGCGATCGTGCTTGCAAGGCCATATGTCCTTGCTGGATTCCTTCTGAAACCAGCGCTCTTAATGCAGCTAAGTTTTGCGCGAGTCCTACTGCAACGGCTATATACGCTAATTCTTGTGCCGATGGGTTTCCTAGCATCTCATGAACAGCATGAGCTTTTGGCAAAATGGTCGTGGCACCACCGACAGATGCCATGAGAATAGGGAGTGTAAGTTCACCTACGAGCTCACCTTCTTCTATGTACCAGTCACTTAAGCCTTGATATGAACCATTTCGTGCCGCATATGCATGGATAGCCGCCCCTACTGCACGTGTATCATTACCCGTCGCTAGCACGAAGGCCTCGATACCATTCATTATTCCTTTGTTATGCGTCGTTGCTCGATAGATATCGATTTTCGCATAGCGTGCTGCTTCGGTAATTTTCGTTGCAATTTGTTCACCGTTTGTTCCTTTTGATAGCTTTGCAAAGGGAATGCGACAACAGACGGTCGTCACTGCCTCTGTCGCATAATTCGATAAAATGCTCATCAAAAGCTGTTCAGTGAACTGCTCTTTTATTTCATTGGCAATAGCTTCCAGAACCGTATTTAGCATATTTGCGCCCATCGCTTCTTGCGTGTCCATAAAGACATCTAATGATACATCACGTGTATTTGCAAAGGTCCGCACTTCAATCTTGCGCACGCCACCGCCACGGACGACAATCGACGGATATGCTTCGTTTGCTAGCTGATAAAAATGATCTTTCTTCTCCTCAAGCGCTTGGACGAACGACTGGAGACTGGCTACTTGAGTAAAAATAATTTGCCCCCGCAACAAGCGTTCAGTCGCCTTGGCAACAAAGCCACCAGTCGTCTTGGCCATTTTCGCTCCATTGCTACAAGCAGCAATGACAGATGGCTCTTCTGTCACGAGTGGAACAATGTATTCTTTGCCATTAATTAGTAAATTTTTGGCCACACCTAAAGGCAACGGAAAATCACTCAGTTGGTTTTCAATTAAGTGATTGCTAATACTTTCAGATAGTTCTTGCTGTGACAATAATTCCGCTTGCTCATTTGTTAAAATGCCTTGCTCCACCAAGTCAGCCCGTCGCTCGCCTGGTGTCTTCTTATAAAAAGGAAGATCCGCCTGATCGAGTATTTCTTGGTCTGGTACGCGTAAAAGCAACGCCAATCCAAGTCCACCACCTACACACAACGATGCAATACCTGTCTTTTGCTTCGTGCGACGAAGCTGATGAACCAGTGTCGTGACAATTCTAGCACCTGTCGCACCAATCGCATGGCCTAAAGAAATTCCGCCACCAGCAATATTAACTTTCGTCTCATCCAATCCTAATTCGTTTTCGACCACAATGGAAGAAGCTGCGAATGCTTCGTTGATTTCAAATAAATCTACGTCATCAAGTGCCAGCTGGTTGCGTTGGCTTAATTTTTTAATCGCTTGAATTGGAGAAATCCCCATCACTTCTGGCTCAATCCCAATTTCTACCATGTCTTCAATCTCAGCAAGGTATGGAATGCGATTGGCTAGTGCATACGTTTTGGTGCATAGTAGGAGTGCCGCTGCCCCATCATTAATAGTCGAAGCATTTCCTGCTGTTACCGTGCCATTCTCTTTAAATACGGTCTTTAACGTCGCCAATTTTTCCGTCGTTGTTTGCGGACGAATGCCTTCGTCCTTGGTTACTAGCGATTGATCTGCTAAAGGAACTGGCACGATTTCTTGCTCAAACCAGCCACTATTTTGGGCATGGGCTGCTTTTTGTTGCGAACGATAGGCAAACGCATCCTGTGCTTCTCTTGAGACACCATAGCGTTCGGCCACAAGTTCAGCCGTCATTCCCATCATTTGCCCACTTAATGCATCCTTTAACCCATCAACAAACATCACTTGTTCAGGCTGCGAATAAGTCTTTGTTGCTTTATCAAAATAACTAACAGATGGTGCATTAGTCATACTCTCTACCCCACCAGCTAGCACAATGTTTGCTTCTTTTAATTGGAGCATTTGCCGTGCAAGCGCTAAAGCTTTCATGCCTGACCCACATACTTCATTCACAGTCACAGCCGGTACCGCTACTTCTAACCCAGCCTTCAGACTAATTTGTCTCGCTGGATTTTGGCCATTTCCAGCTTGTAAGACATTCCCAAAAACGACATAATCAATATCGTTTACCACTCCTTTATGTCGCTCCAATAGTTCTTTTGTCACAATGGTTCCTAACTCAACGGCCGAATACATTGCTAATTCACCGTGATATTTTCCAATTGGTGTGCGTAATGTATCAATGATTACTACTTTCTCCACTTGGCCACCTCCATAAAAAATATAGCATGGATACACAAAAAAAAGAATACTTCACTAATAGCTAATATCATTCGCTACACGATTCTTTAACAATCTTTAAAATTCTATCATTTCAAGCATATCTTTTCCTATATATGTTATGTTATACGTAGCAAAATTTTTTCATTTTGAAAGGAGAAACCGATGTCGATAGGTATCGATCAACTATCATTTTTTGTACCCCCTTATTACGTGGACATGTCCGAACTTGCAATTGCTCGTAACGTCGATCCAAACAAATACATTATTGGGATTGGACAATCCCAGATGGCTATTGCGCCGAAAACTCAAGATATTGTAACTTTCGCAGCCAATGCCGCTAAACAAATACTCACTAAAGAAAATCAAGAAAAAATTGATATGATTATTGTAGGTACGGAGTCCAGTACCGATGAATCAAAAGCTTCCGCTGTTGTTTTACATCGCTTATTGGGTCTGAGCCCTTTTACACGATCATTTGAAATTAAACAAGCTTGTTATGGAGCTACGGCTGGAATTCAAATCGCCTGTGACCACATAGCCGCTCATCCAGACAGCCAAGTATTGGTCATAGCGACCGATAACGCTCGCTATGGTCTAAATTCCGGGGGAGAGCCCACTCAAGGAGCTGGTGCTGTGGCTATGATTCTTTCTGCCAACCCTCGTATTTTAGAGCTTTCGTCAGAGACCGTTGCTTTCACTCAAGATATTTATGACTTTTGGCGTCCGACCGGCAATCTCTATCCCGAAGTGAATGGACCACTTTCCAATGAAACGTATATCGCATCATTCCAAAAAATTTGGGACGAATACACCACGCGCTACTCGCAATCTTTTGCAGATTTTGCTGCATTATGTTTTCATGTTCCTTACACCAAGATGGGAAAAAAAGCGTTATTATCTAAATTAGAGACAGCACCTCATGAAATCGCTGAATTGTTACTTGAACGCTACGAAGAGAGCATTTATTACAGTCGCAAAGTCGGTAATCTGTATACTGGGTCTCTCTACCTAGGTCTAATTTCATTGCTCGAAACAAGTGTTGCTTTAAAATCAGGAGACAAAATCGGCCTATTTAGCTACGGCTCAGGCAGTGTTGCTGAATTTTTCACAGGGCATTTAGTAGACGGCTATAAACATCATCTACACGAAGAGTTGCACACGCAACTACTATCGCAACGAACCAAGCTAGCTATTCCTGAGTATGAACAAGTATTCAAAGATACGTTGGACATGACAAAATATAGTCAATTTCAAGATGATCAACCATTCAGCATAACCGAAATCAAAGACCACATCCGTTTTTATCGTCAATAATCATAAAAAGCTAGTGCCAATCAGTGGGCTAGCTTTTTTGTTGTTACTAACTTCTTTAACAGATAGCTTGTTTTATTTGTCTTTCTTTTGATTTTTCTGAATATTTTTTCTTTTCTTATTGACATCTATTCCACCATTTCTTATACTAAATACAATTCAATGTGAAAGGAATGTTCCATGATGAATAAAAAATCACAACTCACACAATTGAATACGTATTACTTTAGCTACTTTAGATAGACTTGTATGCAGCATTCTGGATACAAGTACCCATGTACTATCTAGAATGGCTAAAGTATTTCACTCTGATTTTAGCCAGTGGACACATCCAAATGGCTAAATCTTACAAAAAAAGATTATGTAACCCATTTGGACTTTGTCTGGATGGGTTTTTTAGAGTAATTATAAAGGGGGAAAAGAAATGAAAAAAATGGTTACAGCTTCAATTTTAGCAATGAGTTTACTTTCTTTAGGTGCATGTGGAAAGAGTTCTAGTGAGTCATCTGACACAAAAACTGTGGGGATTTTGCAAGTCGTGCAACACGAATCCCTCGATGCGGCCTATAAAGGATTCAAAGAAGGTTTAGCTGAAGGAGGCTACACTGAAGGAAAAAATGTTACTTTTGACTACCAAAATGCTCAAAACAATCAAGACAACTTAAAAAGTATGAGTGAAAAACTAGTGAAAGAAAAACCAGATTTGTTGCTAGGAATTGCCACTCCTTCCGCGCAATCATTGGCAAATGAAACTCAAGATATCCCAATCGTTATTACCGCAGTAACTGATCCAGTAGCAGCTAAATTAGTAAAATCAGAAAAAGAACCGGGTGGCAATGTGACTGGTACCACAGACATGGTTCCTATCAAGAAACAAATCGATCTTCTTTTAAGTATCGTACCTGATGCAAAAACAATCGGGATCATGTATAACGCTGGCGAATCAAATTCAAAAATTCAGGCGGACTTAGCTGAAAAAGAATTAAAAGAAGCTGGAGTGGCGGTAAAAGTTTTGACAGCCAATACTACAAACGACGTCCAACAAGTAACTACCTCTCTTGCCAAAGACGTGGATGGTATCTACATTCCAACTGATAACACCTTTGCCTCAGCTGCGACAATTGTCGGTGAAGTTGCAAAAGAAACAAAAACACCGATCGTAGCTGGTTCTGTCGAACAAGTCGAACAAGGCGGATTAGCAACATATGGTATAGACTATGAAGCATTAGGTAAACAAACAGGTATCATGGCAGCTAAAATCCTAGATGGAGATGCCAAACCAAGTACCACTGCTATCGAATCAGCAAACGATCTAAAACTAACTGTTAACAAAGAAATGGCCGAAGCACTAGGTATCGACCCTGATTCAATCAAACTACCGGAATAGTATGCTTAACTAATAAAGGAATGACTATTATGACAATAAGTGACTTTTTAACAATTTTTCAATCTGCAACCTCGCAAGGTGTACTATGGTCTTTACTAGCGATTGGTGTTTACCTCACATTTCGTATTTTAGATATTGCTGACCTGACTGCTGAAGGAAGTTTTCCTTTAGGAGCAGGTATTGCAGCAATCTCTATCACAAATGGCTTTTCGCCAGTACTTGCAACTATTTTAGGTTTTTGTGGTGGTGTTTTAGCTGGTCTAATCTCTGGCTTGCTCCATACTAAACTAAAAATTCCAGCTCTCCTAGCAGGAATTATTACCATGACCGGTCTCTACTCTGTTACCAGCCGTGTTATGGGAAAAGCGCCGAATATTTCACTATTAGGTGAATCTACTATTTTCACTTGGATTCAAGACTTAGGCTTAACAAAAGTAAATGCCGTCATTGTTGTTGGATTTATCGTAGCCCTACTCGTCATTGCAGTTCTTTACGTCTTTTTCAAAACCGAAATCGGCCTAGCCATTCGTGCTACCGGTGACAACATAGACATGAGTGAAGCAAATGGAATCAATACCGACAATATGAAAATGATCGGATATATGATTTCAAACGGATGCATTTCATTATCGGGAGCACTTATCGCTCAAAATAACGGGTTTGCCGATTTGAACTCCGGTGTCGGAACAATCGTTATTGGTTTAGCCTCCATTATTATTGCAGAAGTATTGTTACGAAATAAGCCTCTTCTTATTCGCCTATTAACAATCGTGGCTGGTTCAATTATTTATCGCTTCATATTAGCGATTGTTTTTGAATTCAATGTTGAGCCTTCTGATTCAAAAATTGCCTCTGCCATCGTCTTAGTTATTTGCTTGTCATTACCGCAAGTACAGTCTAAATTAGGCATTCACGGATTCCCAGGTAAACGTAAGAACGCAAAGAAAGAGGTGAATTAACATGACACCTGTCTTATCTATCCATGATCTTCATCAAGTTTTTGAACGAGGCACAATTAATGAAAACCATGTTTTAAAAGGCATTAATCTAGAGATCCATCCCGGTGACTTCATCACAATTATTGGGGGCAATGGCGCTGGGAAGTCTACGTTGCTTAACAGTATCGCAGGCACCCATCAGATTACTTCTGGTACGGTAGAGTTAAATGGCAAAGACATCACCAAACAATCCGTCATGAAACGATCGAAAGACATTTCTCGTGTATTTCAAGACCCTAAATTAGGAACAGCCGTACGATTGACTGTCGAAGAAAATTTAGCGCTAGCTATGAAACGTGGCAAAAAAAGAGGCTTTGCATCTGGGGTAAAAAACAAAGATAAAGACTATTTCAAAAAACAGCTCTCAATGCTGAATTTAGGACTAGAGAATCGCTTAACTACTGAAATCGGACTGCTTTCTGGAGGGCAGCGTCAAGCAATTACCCTACTCATGGCCACTTTGGAACGTCCCGAATTGATACTCTTAGATGAACACACAGCTGCACTAGATCCAAAGACATCAATTACCGTGATGCAATTAACTCAAAAATTAATAACAGAACAAAAATTAACAGCCTTTATGGTTACTCATGATATGGAAGATGCCATTCGTTATGGAAATCGACTAATTATGCTTCATCAAGGAACTATCGTCGTTGATATACAAGGAGCCGACAAAGACCAACTTACCGTTCCAAAACTAATGGCGTTATTCCAAAAAAATAGCGGGGCTGAATTAGTTGACGATCAATTACTACTACAAAGATGATACGTAAACTGAAATAGTGTTCTTACTTAATAAGTAAGAACACTAATTTTTTATAAAAAACTCCAATTATCTAGCATCTAAACAAGCGACAAGTTTTTTTGAAACAGCTATAGTGTCTCCATAACCACTTTGTATGAGCTATATCGCTTTATTAGCCATTTGTATCACCTACTGTCATTTCTCTCTATCTGACTACCTCACTCGCGTGGAAGGCGTTTTTATTTTGCAAGTAATATGTGATCAAATGAATCAATTAACATTACAAAAAGAGCTTGTCCAAGCATGCTCTTTTTCAATATTTATTTAAAATCATCACTATTTTAAAAAGAACAAATAGGAACCACTTGTACTCTTTAAATGACTGGGGTAGCTGGATTCGAACCAACGCATGAGGGAGTCAAAGTCCCTTGCCTT
>OMJG01001387.1_pt1 | contig 14163 bp, 15 predicted proteins | sample 1646431 | NCBI WGS metagenome assembly OMJG01 (sample SAMN03771674, study PRJEB25209) | food metagenome | isolation source: Cotija cheese | place: Mexico:Jalisco,Michoacan | collected 2011-12-12
GGCATTTCCATTTCACGCGCGGCTTGATCCGGCTACTCGCATCGGTGGATCAAGGTTAAGCCAACGGCCGGTGATTGGTTCCATGGCGAAGACATCCAGTCGCGTGGTGTCCAGAACAACGTACTGTCCGGGGCGATCTGCTCGCAATCTCCCCATGCGCCCTTGGGGACGTTCTGCGACCGACCGGCGCTGTTTCGCCGCTCCGAAAGTGTAGCGACCTTTGTCCAGCTCGTGCAGCCGACGATAGGCAACGGCGCGGGTGGGCTCAACACCGTCTGGATGTCGTTCAAGATAGAGGGCGTTGGCCTTTCTGATGACCATCCTCATGGTTGGGTTCGACAACTTGGTGAAACTGTCGAGGACTTCGATGCACGCTTGATCCCATTCCGGAGCAATCGACCGTCGTTTGGTCTTGAGTAGCCGTGCATCAACGAGACCGGAGAGTCCGTGCCGGGTGAATCGTTCTACTCGGCGCCTAACCGAACGGGCAGATATTCCAAGTTGTTCGCCTGCGATCTTGCACCGTTCCTGGAACGACTTGTCATTTGCTGCAATGACGACCTGTTCGTAGATGCGGGCTTCGGATTCTATTTGGCGTCTTTGTTTTGGGGTGAGACTTGCAATGACAACGGCATCCAGGCTTTCAGCAGAGTCTTCATCATCTCGATCGTTGTCGAGCGGTTCAGCGATTCCGGTTAGCGCCGGTGCATGGACTCTCTTGAACTGATCTGACGATCGCAGTGTCACCGCAAAGCCGTCAAGCTCGACGACTGTCCATGCTGTTCCTTGATACCAGAGGCGGGATCCGACAGAGACGTCGAGAACGGTCGTGCTCATACCTGTTCCTGTTCCGAAGGTTGGAGTACCGACTCTGTGCTCAACGGTTGCTTCATATCGACTCTGGCAGCGCCAGACCAGACAAGTGAAAGGATGGCGACGTACCAGTCGTCCTTGTTGAGACTGCGCGGTCGGCTGTTCAAGATGTCGCTCAGGCGGAGTGGGCTGTCACGCAGTTCTTCGCGGGCTTTCGATACGACGGTAGGCGGCAATCGTTCTGGTCGCCGACCGAGGGAGATCATCTTGATGTTTCTCAGCACTGTGGAGTCTCCGCCGGAGAAGATCTCGTAGTGCCAACCTTTCTCTTCACAGAGGGCTCTGGTCCATTCGAACTGCTTTCGCACTGACGGTTCGTCGAGGAGATGCGTTGGTTTGACGTCGACGAGAGTGACGCGTTGATCGTAATGAGTCCCAGATATCCGGGACATGGGTTCGCTGCGCATTGTCTGATTGTTCAGCGAGTTGGAACGGTTGTGTGCAGATTCCATTCACTGATGTGTCGAAGTCGGCTAACCAGAGTCGATCCAGCTCGAGAAGACTTTCGTAAATCAGTTGTCGACGGTTCGTCGAGGACCAGAACAGTCCCGGGTAGTTCTTCTGTTCGCGATATGTCGGTGGAATTCGTATGGGGTGGCCCTGGACGACGAGATCGGCGCGAGCACGTGCCCACGTCGTGGCGACTTCGTGGCCACCGGAGGTGCAGTATCGGAACGCTACGTTGCGAACGACCATATGTTCATGGTCCTCGATTGACAGGTGCGTGAGAAATTTGACACGCCATGGCCAAGAAAGTGAGAAAGTGACAACTTAAACGAGAACCTACAGGTCGGCTGCAAAAAGAATTTCTCTCCCGCCGGAATAAAACGGCCCTCAGCAAAGTTGAGTCTGGTGTACGCAACTTTGATGAGGTCGACTTGACGGTCGAAACCTCGAAGAGAATACTTGAGTCCAGTTGGCTCAATGTGTGCGGTCGAGTGGTTCTGACTCAAGAACCGGAGCCGCCCGATCGCACACATTCGAGTCGCAGGAACTCACGAACAAAGGAGAGAACACTATGGCACGTGCAGTTGGAATCGACCTCGGAACCACGAACTCCGTCGTTGCAGTCCTCGAAGGCGGCGAGCCGAAGGTCATCGCGAACGCCGAAGGCGGTCGCACGACCCCGTCCGTCGTCGCAGTCAATAAGAACGGCGACTCACTCGTCGGCGAGATCGCCAAGCGCCAGGCCGTCACGAACATCAAGAACACCGTTTCTTCGGTCAAGCGCCACATGGGCACCGACTGGTCCACCGAAATCGGCGGCAAGAAGATGACGGCTCCCGAGATCTCGGCCCGCATCCTCCAGAAGCTCAAGCACGACGCCGAGGAGTACCTGCAGGAGAAGGTCACCGACGCGGTGATCACCGTTCCCGCATACTTCAACGATGCTGAGCGCCAGGCCACCAAGGACGCCGGTGAGATCGCCGGCCTCAACGTCTCGCGCATCATCAACGAGCCCACCGCTGCCGCACTGGCCTACGGCCTCGAGCGCGGCAAGGAAGACGAGCTCATCCTCGTCTTCGACCTCGGTGGCGGTACCTTCGACGTGTCCCTGCTCGAGGTTGCCAAGGACGAAGACGACTTCTCCACCATTCAGGTCCGTGCGACCTCGGGTGACAACCGCCTCGGCGGTGACGACTGGGATCAGCGGATCGTCGACTGGCTGGTCGAGCAGGTCAAGAACAACTACGGCGTGGACCTGACCAAGGATGCCACCGCTCTGCAGCGCCTCAAGGAAGCCGCTGAGCAGGCCAAGAAGGAACTGTCCTCGGCTACCAGCACGAACATCTCGCTGCAGTACCTGTCGATGAGTGAGAACGGACCCATCCACCTGGATGAGACCCTCACCCGGGCGAAGTTCGAGGATCTGACCAAGGACCTCCTCGAGCGCACCAAGGCTCCGTTCCACGCTGTGATGAAGGATGCCGGCGTGTCCGTTAAGGACATCGACCACGTCGTCCTCGTCGGCGGATCGACCCGCATGCCCAGCGTGACCCAGGTCGTCACCGAACTCACCGGAGGCAAGGAGCCCAACAAGGGTGTCAACCCCGATGAGGTCGTCGCAATCGGCGCCGCCGTGCAGGCAGGTGTCCTCGTGGGTGAGCGCAAGGACGTTCTGCTCATCGACGTCACCCCGCTCTCGCTCGGACTCGAGACCAAGGGCGGCGTGATGACGAAGCTCATCGAGCGCAACACTCCGATCCCGACCAAGCGCTCGGAGACCTTCACCACCGCAGAGGACAACCAGCCCTCCGTGTCGATCCAGGTCTTCCAGGGTGAGCGGGAGTTCACTCGCGACAACAAGAACCTCGGCACTTTCGAGTTGACCGGTATCGCTCCGGCTCCGCGCGGTGTGCCGCAGATCGAGGTCGCCTTCGACATCGACGCCAACGGCATCGTCCACGTGTCTGCCACCGACAAGGGCACCGGCACCGAGCAGTCGATGACGATCACCGGCGGTTCCGCGCTGCCGAAGGAAGACATCGACCGCATGGTCCGTGAGGCCGAGGAGCACGCAGAAGAGGACAAGAAGCGCCGTGAGGCTGCCGACGTCCGCAACAATGCGGAAAACCTCGCCTACCAGACCGAGAAGCTGCTGACCGACAATGCCGACAAGCTGCCGGAAGAGCTCAAGACCGAGATGCAGGGCGATGTCGACGCCGTCAAGGAAGCCCTCAAAGGTGAAGACGACGACGCCGTGAAGAGCGCCTACGACAAGCTCGTGGAGAACCAGCAGAAGATCGGCGAAGCCATCTACAGCCAGCAGGGCGGTGCCGAAGGCGCCGAAGCTGCCGGTGAAGGTACCGCCGATGCAAGCGCAGACGACGATGTCGTCGACGCCGAAGTTGTCGACGATGAGGATGAGGAGAAGAAGTAATGACTGCCGAGGGCAACGACAAGTCGTCCGAGGAGCCAGGCTTCACCTTCAGCGACAAGCGCCGGGTCGATCCGAACACCGGTGAGGTCCGTCCCGAGGCCGACGCCCAGTCGGCCTCGGCCGGGGCCGGCGAGGAGCCGACCGCGGATCCGAACGCCGAACAGGCAGCCGATGCCAGCGACCTCGGTGTGGACATCCCCGCCGATGCTTCGGGGCTTGAGGACGTCGAACCGGAGGCCGAGCCCGAACCGGGTTCGGACGCGGCGGGCTACCTGGCCGACCTCAAGCGCATCAACGCCGAGTATGCGGCCTACCGGATGCGCGCCGACCGCGAACGAGAGCGTGCGGCCCTCGGCGGCACGATCAAGGCCGTCGAGGCCCTGATCCCCGTGCTCGACGAGGTCAAGCTCGCTCGCGACAACGGAGATGTCAGCGGGCCTTTCGAGACCCACGTGAACAAGCTCGTCGAATCGCTGAACAAGATCGGCGTCGAACAGTACGGCGAGGTCGGCGACGAGTTCGACCCGAACATCCACGAGGCGCTCATGCAGCAGCCTTCGGATGAGGTCGAGAATCCGACGCTCTTCCTGGTCATGCAGCCGGGCTACCGGATCGGGGAGCGCATCATCCGCGCCGCACGTGTCGGTGTCCAGCAGCCAGAGGACTGAGCGACGACCATGATCGCCGAGGCGGCCGCCCGCCCCGTACGCCGGTTCACCGACGTACGGGGCCGGGGAACCGCCTCGACGGCGGTCCGGATCTTCGGGGCAGTGCCCCGGGGCTGCGGATTGTGAGAGGACAAGTGAATACCGTGATGACAGGATTGATTGGAAGGAAAGGAGGTGCCAGGTGAATACCGGACCTCAGAATGATTGGTTCGATAAGGACTTCTACAAAACCCTCGGCGTCTCCAAGGATGCTTCCGACGCCGAGATCAAGAAGGCCTATCGCAAGCTCGCGCGCAAGTATCACCCGGACGCCAACCCCGGGGATGAGAACGCCGAAGAGAAGTTCAAGGAGATCGGCCAGGCCCACCAGGTGCTCTCCGACAAGGAATCCCGGGCTCAGTACGATCAGGTCCGTGCCATGGGCGGCGGTGCCCGGTTCAGCGCCGGCTCCGGTGGACCCGGCGGGGCTACGGGCGGCGGATTCGACGACGTGTTCTCCGACCTCTTCGGAGGCGGCGGACGCACCAGGACCCGCACGACCTACGGCGGTGGGGGAGACGTTCCCCCGGACCTGGCGGATCTGCTCGGCGGATTCGGCGGAGGTTTCGGCGGTGGCGGTTACGGCGGCGGATATTCGCCGCCAGTCAAGGGCGGCGACATCAAGTCGAGCACGACGCTGTCGTTCACCGAAGCGAGCAACGGAGCCTCGGTGAAGCTGAACATGCCCGGCGGGAAGCCGCTGACCGTGCGCACCCCGATCGGGGTCAAGGACGGACAGAAGATCCGCCTGGCCGGCAAGGGCAAGACCAGCCCCAACGGCGGCGAGCCCGGCGACGTGATCCTCACCGTGCACGTGAAACCGCACCCGGTATTCACCCGTGACGGTGACAATCTGCGCATGGACCTGCCCGTCAGCTTCGACGAGGCGGCTCTCGGCGCCGAGGTCAAGGTGCCGACCCTGGGCGGAACGCCCGTCAAGGTCAAGGTCGCACCGGGGACACCCTCGGGACGGACCCTGCGCGTGCGGGGCAAAGGTGTGAAGACGAAGAAGGGCACCGGCGATCTGCTGGCGACAGTTCAGATCGTGGTGCCGAAGAATCTGTCCAAGGAGGCCAAGGCTGCGGTCGAGTCGTTCAGGACTGCGACCGAGGGTGAAGACCCCCGCGCCGGCCTCCTGGACAAGGCCAAAGCCAGTTGAGGTGATGAAACACAATGCACATGCACATTTCGTCGAGTGCTGCGGTGTATGTCATCTCGGTGGCGGCGGATCTGGCGGGTATTCACCCGCAGACCTTGCGGCAGTATGACCGACTGGGTCTCGTCACCCCCGAGCGCACGGCAGGACGCGGTCGTCGCTACTCCGGTCAGGACATCGCCAAGCTGCGCATGATCCAGCAGCTCTCGCAGGACGAAGGCGTTAACCTCGTCGGGATCAAGAAGATCATCGACCTGCAGAATCAGGTCGATGCACTCAGGAGCCGCAACGAGGAGCTCGAGGACGAGGTTCGGGCACGCCGGTCGGCACAGGAACGCGATGCGCGCGTCTTCGCAGCCGGCACCGTGGGCGGAGACGTCGTCTCGATCTCGCGGGGACGTCGCCCGCAGGGCCGTCCTGAACCGGGAGCCCTGGTGCTGTACAACCGGTACCGGCGCGGCTGAGTCGGCAGTCGCCGGTCAGAGTCGGTGTGATCGGATCTGAGGCGGAGTGCGAACCCATCTGGGTATTCGCGCTCCGCCTCTTCGCATCTGTCCGAGGATTCTGTTTGTTTGCGGCGCAGAAAAGTACAGATGCTGTGCGACACTGACTCTGTGGACGAGAAAGAGAAGGTTCGACAGGTCGCCGACAGGGCCGATTCGGCGGCCCAGGAAGCCGCGGACAGCCGCTGGTTCGAGCGTGTGGCCCGCGCGGGCTTCATTGCCAACGGGTTGGTCCACGCGATCCTCGGTGCGACGGCAGTGACGATCGGCCTGGGGCAGGGCGGCGGCGAAGCCGACCAGGCCGGAGCGGTCGGACAGATCGCTTCGCAGCCCTTCGGCATGGTGCTGATCGTCATCTGCTTCCTCGGCTGTGCGCTGATGGCGTTGTGGTGCTTGGTCAACGCGTTCTTCGGTGCGTCGTCGCTGCGCGGTGCCGGAACTCGCGACCCGCAGGAGAAGCAGGGGAGGAAGCAGTGGATCGACTTCTTCTCGACGGTCGGTTCTGCCATTGCCTATGTGGTGGTTGCCGCGACCTTCTCCCAGTTCGTCTTCGGCGGAGGATCCGACTCTGGCAAGGCGAGTTCACAGGCCTCGGCGACCGTGGCGAAGGCTCCGGGCGGACTGTATATCCTCATGGCTGCCGGCGCCGTGATTGCGATCATCGGCATCGTGTTCTGTATCAATGGTCTGCGCCGGAAGTGGAAGGATGAGCTTCGTCGGCCGCGCAGCGCGTTCACCCGCTTCCTCGTCGGTTTCACCGGTGTTGTCGGGTATCTGGGCAAAGGTGCGACTTTGCTGTCGGTGGGCACCCTCATCGTGGTGTCGGCAGCGACCGGCGACCCGGAGGAATTCACGGGAATCGACGGAGCGCTCAAGGGCATGCGCGACCAGCCGTTCGGGCCGTATCTGCTGTTGGCAGTGGGCCTTGGCTTGGTTCTCTACGGCGTATTCCTCGCGCTGCGCTCGAGGTACGACCGCATGGATTGAGCAGTCTTCTGTTGCGCGGCAACTGGCGCAGCGCCCGCAATGTCCCCTGCCGACATCTGCTCGAAACAGAAACTGACACGTGCGGAAACAATCGACTGCGAACATGATTCCTGATCGCACTCGCCGCACGAGTCAGGAAACCACGATGACGCTGTCCGCAAGCAGGACCACACCGCCTCCCGCGACCCGGAACGAAGCGAAGCTCGCCGCCTCGGAGAGCCTCGAGGACTACACCCTGCGCTTTGCCCCCAGGTCCTACTGGAAATGGGCCCCGGGAGTCGTAGCGACGAGCGCATTGGGCGGCATCGCCTACCTCGCCGACTTCTCGACCGACCGTCTCGGCGAACACGTACTGCCCGCGGACGCTCCACGCAGTCGTGGGGACGCCCCATGCGATGGTGCGGGGGCCTCGCGCGTTCCCACGAAAGGCTGAGGGAGCTGATGCATTTCACACCGGCTGACACCGAGAAGCTCCTCCTGTCCGTGGCAGGAATGGTCGCCCGAGATCGTCGGGAACGCGGGATCGCGCTCAACTATCCGGAGACGGTCGCGCTGCTGAGCACATGGGCGATCGAACGTGCCAGGGAAGGTGCGAGCGTCGAGGAGCTCATGACCACCGGGCGCGAGGTCCTCACCCGCGACGACGTGCTCACAGATGTCGCAGACATGCTCGGCGACGTCCAAGTGGAGGCGACCTTCCCCGACGGTCGCAAGCTCGTGACCATCCACAACCCCATCGACTGAAAGATCCGACAGTGACAGGTTTACGTGACCGCGGACCGGGCGCCGTGAGGGTCAGCGCCGGAGAGCGCGAACTCAATGTGCGCGCCGACCCTGCCGAGACGGCGACGCTGACGGTCGAGAACACCGGAGACCGGCCGGTCCAGATCGGCTCGCACATCCATCTTCCCGACACGAACCCGGCGCTCGCCTTCAACCGCAGCCGGGCCGAGGGCTTCCGCCTCGACATTCCCGCCGGCACCTCCCTGCGGTTCGAACCTGGAGCGTCCCGCACCGTGCCGATCGTCGCCCTGGGCGGACGCCGACTCGTGCCCGGAATCGGACTGCCCGACGCTGCGGCGGGTGATCGCTGATGGCACGATTGTCGACCGACCGATATGCCGCGCTCTACGGCCCCAGCCTCGGCGATCAGCTGCGCCTGGGGGACACAGACCTGTGGATCGAGATCGAGGAGGACCGGACCGCAGGCGGCGACGAATCGGTCTTCGGAGGAGGGAAATCGATCCGCGAATCGATGAATCAGGGGACGACGACGACCGCCGAGGGGGCGCCCGACACGGTCATCACGAACGCCGTGGTGCTCGACTGGTGGGGGATCGTCCGGGCCGATGTCGGCATCCGTGAAGGCAGGATCGTCGCGCTCGGACGGGCCGGAAACCCCGACATCGCCGATGGTGTGCATCCCGAGCTGCGGATCGGTCCGTCGACTGACATCATCTCCGGTGAGGGACGCATCCTCACTGCCGGCGGCTTCGACTCCCACGTCCACCTGCTCTCACCGTCCCAGCTGCACGAGGCGCTCGCCACCGGCATCACGACCGTCGCCGGCGGCGGCACCGGGCCCTCCGAGGGCAGCAAGGCCACGACAGTGACACCCGGTCCGTGGCATCTCGGGGCGATGCTCCGCGCCCTCGACGACATCCCGATGAACGTGCTTCTGCTCGGCAAAGGCAATACCGTGTCCGCCGCGGGGCTGGCCGAGCAGGCGCTCGGCGGAGCCGCCGGCTATAAGGTCCACGAAGACTGGGGTGCGACGCCGGCCGCCATCGACGCAGCCCTGACCGCAGCCGACGATCACGGCCTGCAGGTGGCGCTGCACTCGGACTCCCTCAACGAGGCAGGATTCGTCGAATCGACGATCTCCGCGATCGGCGGACGCAGCATCCACGCGTTCCACGTCGAGGGGGCCGGTGGAGGCCACGCCCCCGACATCCTGTCGATCGCGGCTCTGGAGAATATCCTGCCGGGGTCGACGAACCCGACCCTGCCGCACACCGCGAACACGGTCGCCGAGCACCTCGACATGCTCATGGTCTGCCATCACCTCAACCCCGCAGTGCCTGAGGACCTCGCGTTTGCCGAGTCCCGGATTCGGGCCACGACCATTGCGGCGGAGGACCTGCTTCACGACATGGGCGCACTGTCGATCACCTCCTCCGACGCTCAGGCGATGGGCCGCATCGGCGAGGTGATCACCAGGACCTGGCAGGTCGCCCACGTGATGAAGCACAGGATGGGCGACCTCGGTGAGTCCCTGCCCGCGGACAATGAGCGAGCTCGCCGCTACGTCGCCAAATACACGATCAACCCTGCGATCGCCCATGGGGTGGATGCCTACATCGGGTCGATCGAGGCGGGGAAGACGGCCGACCTCGTGCTGTGGGATCCGCGCTTCTTCGGAACCCGCCCGGACCTCGTCATCAAAGGCGGGTCGATCGCCTGGGCGGGACTCGGTGACCCGAACGCCTCCATTCCGACACCGCAGCCTGTCCTCATGCGGCCGACCTTCGGCGCCGACGACGGGGCCCGGCTGTCCGTGTCCTTCACGGCACCGGCCGCCGTCGAATCGGGCCTACGAGACCGGCTCGGTCTCAGCCGTGACCTCAAGCCCGTCGCACCGACCCGAGACATCGGCAAGAAGGACATGCGCTGCAATGATGCGCGCCCGGACATCGACATCGACCCCGACACCTTCGCCATTGCGATCGACGGTCAACCCGTCACCGCTGCGCCGGCGCAGACGCTTCCCCTCGGCCGTCTCTACCAGATGTTCTGATGCTCGTGAACTCCATCGACCTTCCCGCCCGCACCAACGCTTCGGCGACCCTGGCGATGCTGCTCGCGGACTCGCGACTGCCGGCCGGTGCTCATGTGTCCTCGAACGGAGTCGAGGCCGGTCTGCGACGTGGCTTGGACCCCGGCGAGATCGCCGACTACATGCGCGCCCGAATGGCCACGGTCGTGCGCGTCGAAGCGGGTGCGGCCGTGATCGCCAGGCACCTGACAGAACACGGACCGTTATCAGCGGCCGGGATCGTCATCGACCGCCTCGGCGACCTCGAAATCGAATGGGCCGCCCGGACGCCGAGCCCTGCTCTGCGGGACATCGCCATCGCACTCGGTGCCGGACTGGCGAGAATCGGGCAGAGGATCTGGCCGCAGACCGCCGAGGTGCTCCGAACGCGGCCCCTGCCCCGCCCCATCGTGCTCGGCATCATCGCCGCCGGAGCCGGCATCGGGCCCGACGACCTCGTGCGCCTCGTCGCCTACGACGACGCACAGACCGTTGCCGCCGCCGTACTCAAACTCGAACCCACTGACCCCATCCGCGTCACCGAATGGGTGCTCGACGCCTGCGCGGCGATCGAGGGATCCGTGTCCGAACTGTCCCGACTCACCCGCACTGAGGCGCTTCCCGCAGCGGGTGCTCCATTGATCGAGGACTGGGCGGAGGTCCAGTCCGTGTTGCCGAGGAGGCTGTTCCGTGCCTGAATTCCCACCTTCCGAAAGGGCCCTGCGACTCGGGGTTGCCGGTCCTGTCGGAACCGGAAAGAGTTCGCTGATCGCGCTCATCTGCCGAGCGCTGGCCGATGAGATCCGCATCGGCGTCATCACCAACGACATCTACACCGATGAGGACGCTCGGCTCCTCCGTTCAGCCGGGGTGCTCGACCCCGACAGGATCCGGTCAGTCGAAACCGGGGCCTGCCCCCATACTGCGATCCGCGACGATGTGACGGCGAACCTGCAGGCGGTCGAACGGTTGGAAGGCGACTACTTCCCACTCGACCTCGTCCTCGTCGAATCCGGGGGAGACAATCTTACGGCCACGTTCTCGCCGGCGCTCATCGACGCGCAGATCTTCGTCCTCGACGTCGCCGGCGGCGGGGACGTCGCCCGCAAGGGCGGACCCGGAATCGCCCGCGCCGACCTGCTGGTGGTCAACAAGACCGACCTTGCCGAGTACGTCGGCGTCGACGTCGAACTGATGGTCGCTGATGCCACCGAGGCGCGTGAGGGCGGGCCGGTCCTCGCTCTCTCCCGCAGAGACGAGTCCTCCATTGCGCGGCTGCGCCAATGGCTGCTCTCGCTTCTGAGCGATCATCGAGCCGGGGCGCATGAACCGCAGGACCCGGGGCCGATGGCTCCCCACTTCCACGCCGACGAGGACGGAGGATACGTGCACAGTCACGAAAGTGCAGATGACGCGCACGACCATCGACACGAACCGGTATGACGACGATCGCGGTCACCGAGGCGGCGCCGGGCGGACGGCTGAAAGTTCGACTTGCTCCGGGACTGCTGCAACCGAGGCTGGTGACCCGGACGGCAGGATTCGCGCATGTCGCGCTCGTTGCGGGAGGGGCGACCCTCCTCGGCGGTGATTCGGTGTCGATCAGGGTCGAAGTCGGCGCCGGATGCACACTGCGGATCGAAGACATCGGTGGCACGGTCGCCTATCCGTCGACGGGAAGGCTGTCCGAATGGACTGTCGATGCGGTCGTCGGTGACGGGGGCGTCCTGGTGTGGGAGTCGTTTCCCTTCGTCGTCGCCGACCGCGCCCATGTCAGACGCCGCACCACCGTGCGCAGGGGTGCAGATGCGCAGGTGTGCCTGCGCGAGACCCTTGTGCTGGGGCGGACCGGAGAGGCCGGCGGCAGAATCGTCAGCACCACTGATATCCGGGACGTCGATGGAACGCCGTTCTTTGTCGAAGAGCTGTCCCTCGACGGAGGCCACCCACAGCCGGGTGTGCTGGGGCAGTCGCGGGTCCTCGACACGGCGATCATGATCGGCGCCGAACCTGAGGCGGAGGCGACGCCGACCGGTACGCACGAGGGACATGTGTTGGTCCTCGCCAGGCCCGGTGCCGTGGCGAGAGCGATCGGCTCGGCAACCCATGCGGCACACGTCGACGACCGGTGGCGGCGTTGGACGAACAGAGCAGAACGGAGAACAGAGTGACGAGTGAAATGACCCAGACGCAACTGACCCGAACACGCGGTGCGATGCTTCCCCACGTCTTGACGCTGGCAGGCATCGCGATCATCGGAGGTGTGCTGGTGATCGTCTCGCTGCGGGAGACCGCCCCAACTGTGGCGTGGGGCCTTGCGCTGACTGCGGTGCTGCTGGGAGCGCGACATGCCTTCGACGCCGATCACATCGCCGCCATCGACAATGTCACCCGTCGCATGTCGGCGAAGGGAACGCCTGCCGGCACTGTCGGGTTCTGGTTCTCCCTGGGGCACTCGTCTGTCGTCGTGGTCACCGGTGTGCTCGTCGCGTTCGGGGCAGGGCTGGCTCTCGACCTCGTATCGGAGGAAGATTCTGCCGCACGCTTCGGCCTCGGACTCTGGGGACTGTCCTTCGCAACCTTCGTCGTCGCCGTCTTCGGCATGCTCAATCTGATTTCACTCGTGAAACTGCTGCGTGGGACCGACGACGATGCGGCGAAGGGGCCCAAGGGGCCGCTGACATCGGCGTTCGCCCGTGTCCTCGACACTGTAGACCGCCCTCGACATATGTTTCCCATCGGTTTGCTCTTCGGCCTCGGCTTCGACACTGCGGCGACGATCGGCCTGATGATCGCGGCAGGGACGACGGCTGCAGGCTCGTCGCCCACGCTGGCGCTGTCGCTTCCGCTGCTGTTCGCGGTGGGAATGGCCGCGTGCGATACGGCGGACAGCCTGTTCATGTCGAAGCTCTACGGCTGGGCATCGCGGGGCGCCGACCGCTTCCGCGGATACAACATCGTCATCACCGGCTTGTCCGTGCTCGTCGCGGGGCTGGTCGTCGTCGCCGGTGTCGTCGAGGTGGGTGCGGAGACCGGGACGTTCGTCCTGCCCGAGCTCGATACGAGCTACCTGGGAATCGTCGCCACAATCCTGTTCGTCATCATCGCAGCAGCGGCCGCCCTCACGCTCCGGAGGGTGAGGGCCGACCGGCCCGACCGATCCATCGTGGCGAATGTGACCAGCAGAGGCGAGCATGACCAGCAGAGGCGGGGCGTGGCCGGCTGAGACTGGACCTGACCCAACTGAGGCGAGGCGAATCGGGCCCCGGCAGTTGAGGGGAAAAGAGAACAGAAGAAGAGCGCGAACCCGGCTCGGGTTCGCGCTCTTCTCTATGGGGACTGCGGATCAGCGAGTCCTGAGGATCAGGCTGTTCTGAAGATCAGGCTCAGAACTCTGCGGGGTCCTGGGCGACCTTCTTGCGGCGCATGGTCATGGCAACTGCGACTCCACCGATGAGGAGGAGGCCGGCGCCGCCGACGAGGCCGGTCAGCTCGGTACCGGTGCGAGGCAGGTCGCCGCCGTTGCCGGCATCTGAGTTGTCGCCATCGTCGTTGCCGTCTTCATCGCCGTCGCCGCCACCGGCGTTCGGGTCGTCCTCGACCGAGAAGTCACCGGTCAGTTCGTCATCGCCGCAGGTGACGGTGACGTCGTAATCGCCGATGTAGGCCGAGGCGTTGGAGGCGCTGGTGCCGTAGACGTTGACGTTGGCCTTGCCTTCGTCGTCAGCCTGGACGGTCTCGTCGAAAGCGGTGACGCTCGACTCGCCCTTCGGGTTGACGAGGAAGCGGACGTCTTCACCGGGCTCGCAGTTCTCGACGGCGAGGGTGACGCCCTTGTCTTCCTTGACGAAGTCAGCGGGGGTGATCGACTCGGGGGAGACGGTCAGCTTGGCTTCTTCAGCAGGAGCGGTGGGCTCTTCGGTCTCATCCTCGGTGATGGTGAAGTCCTGAGCCGGGGAGTTGGTCTCGGTCTCCTGGTCGACGCCCCAGACGGAGTAGTCGCCGGCCGGAAGTGCTTCGTCGCCCTCGAACTTCAGGGTTGTTGCGGCGATCTTTCCTTCGGCGTCTGCTGTGACTTCCTGGGTCGCGAACGGCGACGTCGCGTTGCCGCCGACGACGGTGACCTTGCCGTTCGGGGTGAAGCCCTCGCCGGTGACCTCGATGCCGTTCTCGTTGAATTCGCTCTGCGAGATCTTGTCGGTGTTGAGCGAGACCTTCGGGTCGACCTCGGGAGCCTCGGG
>OMJG01001388.1_pt1 | contig 14149 bp, 10 predicted proteins | sample 1646431 | NCBI WGS metagenome assembly OMJG01 (sample SAMN03771674, study PRJEB25209) | food metagenome | isolation source: Cotija cheese | place: Mexico:Jalisco,Michoacan | collected 2011-12-12
TTTTGATAGTAAAAATATTATTCCCGACCTCATTAAAATCAAACAACTGCGCGTTTGATTGATTCCATGGATAAAGTTGTATATCCGCGTTTTCTGCAACCGAACCATCCTTCACATCCAGAACAAGATTTGAATTCAGCTTGGTAGAAATCTTTGTGTGGGTATTCTGTGGAATCGCAACATCAACCGAGGAGAATAGAAACATTTGGTCACGAGAACTATTTGGACTAAAAATTCTGACTGATGCTCCGGTAGCGGTTCTTCCGTCCGAAACATCCAGGACCCAATTTCCCAAAGCGGATTGAATGTAATAACCCGTAGCGGAGCCCCTTACGAACCAACGTTGTGCTGAGCTTCCATTAGCTGACCACTGTCTAACTTGCGCACCGTCCTGGGCTGCTCCATCTTTCACATCAAGCACCTTTGCAGAATTCTTATTCCTAATTTCATAACTTCCATCTGTTTGTTTTTTCAGCTCAAACTGCTGGGCTTTGGACTTGTTATATCCATAGAGCTGAGCACTCGTGCCATCACCCGTCTGTCCCCCAGCAATGTCTAAACTTAAAGCATTATTTGTAAGTGAGCTAATAAAATAGGTACTGTCGCTGAAATTGATCTTCGCCATCTTCGATACATCCAGATTGGATTGTGGCGCCTCGGTTTTCGGATCGCCGAACCAATCGCTGTAGTAAATGTAGAAGTTGCGGTTTCCATACGAGGAGCAACTGTTGCCAGAGCCGTAACCGGCATTCAAGGCGGCCTGGTTCGGCTGGTAAGGAGTGTAGTTATATAAGCCGGCCGTGGCCTGATTTCGGATCGTTACCGTCGAGTACCCGCATGAGGCATTCGGATTCCAGTAGATGTTGTTGCTGCCTATCCGGTATTGGTAGGAGGCGGGCTTCGCCTGATACAGCTTGTACTGTCGTGCCGCGTTGTAGACCTGATTGAAGAACCCGTAATACTGGCTGTCACAAGCGGCGGTATCGGGACACCCGTATCCCATCGCCGTCTTATACCGCCAAGGACTTGGCCATGAATGGGTGACCAACCCGTTTTCCTTTTGCAACAGCACCAGCAGAATCTGCTGACTCACCCCGCAACTACGCGCGACGCCGTCAATGATTTGGGCGGCGGACTGGCTTTGCCCACCCGCATATCCGTCGCAATAGGAATCCTTGGTTTTGGATGTGCTGGTAGTCTTGTAATCCTTCAGACAGACTATCGTTGAAGGGCTCGAATCCCATTCCGGGTGGCACGTCGGGACCTGCTGGTTGAGAAAGGTCTGGATTTGAGATGCCGTCATCGCGTTCGAGTCATAGAACCGTGAATCGGAAATGATATATCCGGCGTCGAAATTTTTCGCGTTCGCCGCAGCTTCTGCACCTGGGATGGCCGACATTCCCATCGACAGCACCACGAGCAGTGTGATGCACGCAGCCATCACCCGTGCAAATCCTTCTGCCGCATATACCGACCGACCGGTCTGGCCTTCCGCGGCATCGCCACCGTTCCCGCCACTGCTGTTCGCAGGGAACCATTGACCAATGAAAGACACCAGAAATCGTTTCATCTCATCTCTCCAACTCACTCAAGCAATGTGTACCGTTTGCGCGGACGACTGACCGGTGGCTGTGGTTGAACCATACGATAAGGTAAGCGTCCAATCACCTGCAGACAACTCGTTTCCTGGAATACGAAGCTCTCCACATGAAGTCGTGGTGGCGTTGGCGATTGCCTGCGCGGATACACTCCGCGTCACCGTGCCCCGGGTGGCGCTCAACGTGCAACTGCCTGAATTCTCGACGACATTGTTCACTGCTCCGTTTGCGGAGATGCCCGAAGACCCGGCATCCCACCAAGTCAACTGGACCTGGGCGACGATTTTCCCATTGTCCGGGTTGGTGCTGTTTGCCACACTCGAAGAATCACGAGCCACTCCATCCCCTGGATCATTGACATCGGTGGCGTTACCGGAACTGCCGCTACCTTGCGAACTCCGGCCGAAAGCGGCCGTTGATTCGGCGGAGGCTGTTCCGGTACCGTTCGCACTGGAATCGGACGAGGTGCTGCCGCCTGTCGTGGAATCCTTGGCACTGCTGCTCGTGCTGGTCGAACTCGCCTCATAGTTCGCCCGGGAAGACACCCAGGAGGCCTCGGCCCACCAGATCAGTCCGATTATGCTGATCACCGCGATGACCGCGGTGACGCCCATCACCCAAATCCTCTGTCTCTTGTTCACCACTCCAGACTAGCGGGTATCACTTGACTGCATAAGAACACCACCCGAGTATGTATTCTCACATGGCTGCACTGAACCTGTCGCATCCGCCACTTCGAGATGGACACGAGGCTTGGACGCCTCGTATCGGGCAGGCGGCCATCTCCGGCATTCAGTCCCTCTTGAACAAATCCCTGGTATATATCTTTTCTTCGGCTCCGGCAAGGTCTGAATTCCAGCGGTTGGCCACAATCACGGAGCTGCGACGCTTGAAATCCTCGAGATCTTTGGTGACCTCGCTGCCAAAGAACTCGCTGTCCCTCATGGTTGGTTCATATACAAGAACCTGCACGCCGCGAGCTTTGACACGCTTCATCACTCCTTGTATTGCGGATTGACGGAAGTTGTCCGATCCGGATTTCATCGTCAGTCGATAGACCCCGACAACCGGATTTTCAATACCTTGGATGCGATTTTCAATCTCGGAGGCAATGAAATCCTTACGAGTACGATTGGCGTCCACAATCGCGGAAATCAGGTTCTGCGGCACCTCGGAGTAGTTGGCTAGCAGTTGCTTGGTGTCTTTCGGCAGGCAATACCCACCATAACCGAAACTTGGATTGTTGTAATCGGAACGAATACGCGGATCGAGGCAAACGCCGGTGATGATATCTCGTGTTGAAAGCCCCCGACTTTCGGCATAGGTATCCAGCTCGTTAAAATATGCGACCCTCAACGCTAAATATGTATTCGCGAAAAGCTTGATTGCCTCAGCCTCGGTGGTACCCACGACGAGTTTCGGTATACCCACGCTGCCATTCTCATTATGACGCGACTGTTCAGCAGGGTCTGCTCCCTGCTCCAACAGATTTGCAAAAGCACGCGCTGCCTCGATAGCTTGTCCATCGTCAGCAGGAGCACCCAGCACAATGCGGGATGGGTGCAAATTGTCGTAGAGAGCATGACCTTCACGAAGGAATTCAGGCGAAAACAGTAGACGTTCATCACTCAGACGAATACGTAAATGCTCGGTGTACCCGACAGGAATGGTGGATTTGATGATAATCCAGGCGGTTGCATTCACCTCGCGGATCGCACTGATCGCCGCTTCGACACTTGACGTATCAAAATAGTTCTGCTGCGAATCATAGTTCGTCGGGGTTGCGACGACCGCGAACTCTGCACCTTCGTATGCCTCTTTCGCATCCAGTGTGGCTGAGAATCCAAGAGGCTTCTTTCCTGATTTGTTGCCGTCGAGAAAAGCTGTGATCTCCGTATCAACGATAGGACTTGTTCCTTCATTAAGCATGGCCACTTTCTCAGGAACGATGTCCAAAGCATGTACTTCATTGTGTTGCGCCAGCAGCAATGCCACCGACAATCCAACATATCCTGTACCAGCAACTGCGATCTTCATTAATCCGTCCTGTCTATGAGCTTGTCGCCATACGCTGTACGCCGTCTGCACCGACAGCCATCGATTCGGTCCAACAATCTTGCACACACCACAATACTCACACAACCGCAGCAAACGGAACGGGCGGAATCCGCAAAGCAGACTGGATGCGAGCTGTCGATAATCCTGATCTTCTGAAAACTCCGTCAGCGCAGCACTGATCCAAATACAGTGATGCGGTGTCCCGTCGATTGACAACACACGAAACACCGCGTCACAACCGCTGAGGTTTGCTACCGCTTCACGGCTTTGAGCCAGCGCAGACCGACACCGAGTGCGGCCAGCACGGCCACGGCAATGGCCAGGAACGCAGCGTTCACACCGGTCCGGGCCAGATCGCCCCTCGCCACCGTCACGGACCTGCGGGCTTTCGCCTGTGCATCTGCTCCGCTTGTGTTGTCAATACCGTTGATGCCATCAGCACCGCTCGTACCATTACCACCGTTTGCACCGTTGCCACCTGCACCGGCCCCTCCCCCGGGCTCGACATCGGCGGTCTTACCTGCCGCAGAGACATAGGAGACCGCAGTGGTCGTCGAGCCACCGTACTGGTTGGTCACCACCGCATACCATCCGTGAGTGCCCGCGGAGGCATTCTTCCAGGTCACCGTAGCGGTGAGCGTATCGGCATTCCCTTCGGACAAGGATTTCACCCCATCGCTCAGACCTCTGACCAGGCCCACACGCTGCTGCTCGGCACTGCCGCTTGCCGAAACAGCCTTGGCTGAGGCTATGAGCGTGCTGCCTTGCAGATCCGCCGCGAAGGCATCGGTTGCCAGACGCTTCGCCGAACTGTCCGCTGTTTGCGGCTGCACGCCCAATTCCTTCAGGTCGACGGTGAACTGCTCATCCGATGGTGTGAATGACGAGGAGGCAACGGTCTGTGAACCATATTTGTGAATCGAGGGCGAGTACGTCCTGACCTCCATGGTGGCGTTTTTCGTGTTCACATGCATCAATCTGAGGAATCCCATGCCGCCTTCGTCCATGGCCTGGTAGTCGAAAAGCAGGTTGAGCACGTTGCGGTCGGCCTTGCCGTCGCCGTCCGAGTCGATGCGGGATACGGTCTTCTGCGCACTGTGGTAATGCCCCGAGAACACCATCTTGACGTTGTCGTTCGGCACTACGACCCGCTTGTAGATGTCCTGCGGGACGAGTCCCAGGCCTCCTGACGCGAGCAGATACTCATGGAAGTTCAGGATTGCCACACGATCCGGATACTGCGCCAACACCTGATTCATCCAGTCAATCTCGTCGTCCTCGACTCCCCAGCCTACGGAGACGACGATAAAGTCGATACCTCCGGCGGAAATCAAGTCATAGTGGCCGCGATTGTCCTTCAAAGAGCCGCCGTACCAAGGATTCGAAGAGTATCTGCTCGCCCCGAAGTGCTTGGAGTAGTTGACATAGTCTTCGCTTTTGTGGTCCACGTCATGATTTCCTGCCAGCACTCCGTAGGGGAACTTGGCATCATCCAGTTTCTTGTACTGCTCATCCGCGCGCTCCCATTGTTCCGGGATTTCGGCATTGTCCACGATGTCTCCGGTATGGTAGAGATACTGAATGTTCATGGCGTTTCTGGTCTTGAGCAGCCAATCGTGGATGTTCGCCTGATGCTGGTAATACCCGTCGTTGTCATAGTTGGCGTTGTAGTACTGGGTATCCGATTCCCAAGCGAAGGTGAAATCATAGTCGCTGCGGGCGGTGTCTTCCTGAGAGATCGCATCGTCATTCATGGTCACCACAGGATTGCCGTCGGCGCCGTTAATTGTTGACGTGCTATCCGAAACGGGGCTTTGCAACCCTTCTGGATTGGTGTTTTCCGTATCGTTCTCCGTCAGGTTTCCCGAGGCGTATCCCGCACCGTTCTGTACGACCACGGTCATCCTGCCGTCCTGAACATGGTCGGCGTTCGCCACGCGTTGTGAGATGCTGGCGTTGCCGTCACCATCCGCGCTCACCCTGGCCACCCGGTCCCAGACACCTGTGGCAGTGTTCTTCACGAAGGCGTAGATGTCGGCACCTGCCTGCGCACTGCCGTTCCAACGAAGCGTGGTTGCGGCATCGGCATCCTGCTCGTACTGGGCAGGAACCGTCACCGTGAAGGACTGGAAGGGGAAGCCGCTGTTCGCGGCCGTGGTCTCCACCACCTTGCCGTCATTCGATTCCTGAAGTTTCGCGGCATCGCCGTCCGCAAGCTGCTCCGAGTTCGCGCCATCCGCCAGACCGGACTGTGTCGTGGTACCCGTGGCAACCTTCACCTGCTGCTGGTTTCCGGGCTTGAACTCCTCACCGGCATAGAATTCGACGTTCAATGCATCGTCCGGATTCCCCTTGGCGGTGACGCTCAGGGTCGGGTCGAGCTTACTTGTACCGGCCGTGCTGTCCAGGGAAAGAATCGACGGATTCTCTGCATACGTGGTGAACGAGACCTTCTTGGTGCTCTGGTTACCCGCCTTGTCCGCGACGCTGAAGGTCACGGTATGCAGCCCTGCGGAAAGTTTCGCGGATGCAGTGTCGTACGGCAGGGTGATGTTTTTTGCCTCGCCTTCGCCATCACTGAGTGTGGCGCTCAATGCGCCCGACTCCCCGGCTGACGGAATGCCCGATGTGGCGTCCTTCGCGGTCGCATCGATGACCATGCTGCCCCGCAGCACGTTGCCGTCCCCGCCTTGGGCTGTGATGGCGGGCTCTATCGTGGGCTTGGTGTTGTCCACGACGACCTTCGCCGTTGCATCGCCATCCTGCGATTTGGCGGTGACCGTGTGCTCGCCGTCATGTGCCGTAGTGGTGTCCCAGAGATACTGCCTGGAGGTCACCGAGGAGTTGTCGATGGTGAAATCGAGCCTGATGTATTCGTACTGCCCTGAGGAGTCACCGATCTTGGTCTGCTTCGTCGAATCGGCGACTTCAGCCGTGACATCCTTTTCGGTGATCGTGCCCTCGGTACCGGGACTCACCCCCGCAACGGCCTTGCTGACGTTAAGATGCGTGCCGTCAGGCAGAACCAGACGAATGTTCGAAGCGAGGTAGTTGTCCGCATTTTCGGAATTGACGGTCCCTGCGGCATCCAGAATGTCGGTGGCGCTCGATTTGGTGCCGGCATTCATGTAGAGCGACAGGGTGTTGTCATGAATCTGCTCGAGGGGTACCGGGAAGGAGACGGTTTGCGTGTCACCGTAAGTTCCATCGTCGAAACTGCCGATGACGTTGTTCTTCCAGTCATCCTCCGTCGGCGTTCCCGAGATGGTGGTTTTGGTGGTGAAGGAGTTGAAGAAGAATATGTCCGTCTGGGTGATCTCCGCGGCGATATAGGGTTCGGATTCGAGCGAGTCCGTCGTCTGCGAGCTCTCCACGGTTGTTCCGTCCACTGCGAGCGATGGCTTGTTCTCGCTGTTCGTGCCGGTACCTCTCAGCGTCACTTTGCCACGGAGGAACTGGCCGTCCTTGACGTTCAGACGTACGGATGCATCCGTGTAATCGGCGCCGACAATCGTCTTCTGACCGCTGTTCTGCACGGGGTTGATGCCGTCCGAAACCTCAAGATAGTATTCGATGGCCTTCACACGGATAAGGTCGATGTTGTTCTCCGTGTATCCGTAGAGGTCACTTCCGGCTGTTTTCGTGAGGTTGTGGGCGACATACTCCGTCTCCCCCGCATGCCTGGTGTACAAGGTCACCCGGTTGACAGCCGACGATGACGTGATTTCAAAGGAGTACTTCACGTCCTGGTCCGTGGTGAAGCTGGTCGGTGTGTTATCAACCACACTCGCCACCGATGCCGAGGACGGGAACAGGTAGGCCGTCGCGCGAATATCGTCGCTTTGCAGGGAGCCCGGAGTGGGCGCCTGGTCGCTTCTGACGATTTTCGTTTCGCTTTCCCCGGCTGAATACACATACTGCAGGGAGTGCGTATCGCCTGTGAGATTCTTCGAGGTGTTTGCAGGGTAGTTCGCGCTCGACACCAAGGTCTTCGTCTTCGTCTCGATTTTCAACCCGCGAGCGGAGTTGTTCGCCATGCCACCGGACTGGATTTCGAAAAGGTCGGTGCCCATGGTGAGCGCATGGTCGTCGTCAAGACCGAAAGCCTGGTTGAAATCGGTGTCGGTCAACGCGTCGTTCGGTCCGTTCTTGATCCAGAACACCACGGATTTGCCTGCGGGGATGGTGATGCCGCCTTGTTTCGCCGGCCATTCCACATCACCGGAATCCCCTTGATCCGGGTAGTTGTAGTAGAGGGTGTAGTTGTCCGAGTAGTCGATCTTCTTGTTGGAGATGTTGGTGACCTCGATGAACTCGAAGCCATCGGAACCGCCCACGTTCTTCGTGTCCGGCATGATTTCCGTGATGACCAGCGGCACGGTCGCCTTACCGTAATTGTTCTGTTCCTGGGGTGTCAAGGCGATCGACCTACCTGCGCCGACGGTGCGCACCCCGTCGGTATCCGTCGCCACGAATTCATATTCCACGCTGGTTTTCCCGATGAGGGTTCCGGCGGGAATGGTGAAGGACCACACATCCGAGTTCTGTGTTCCGTCGAATGAGGAATCGCTGAAGTCGGTATCCACATTGCTTTTCGTGAAGAGACGCACGGAGGCGATATTAGACAGTCCGTCCGAGGAACTTACCTTGGCTTTGAGATTGATGACCTGGTTGTCCTTCGCGTCGCTGTTGACGTCCGACACGTCGGTCACCGTGACGGTGCGACTGCTGACTTGCGGCCAGCTCGCGGGAATCTGACCGGCCAGCAGTGTGCCCGGCGTGGCGGCGTTGCCGCTCGACAGCGTACCCACGCCTCGTGCGTCATAGGCATAGTTCAGCGTGGTATCGATGTCTCCGCTGCTGTTGTAGTTCACCGTATTGCTTGCCTGCGTCGATTTCTGAGTGAGTACCAGACTTCTCGCGGAACCGTTGGCCATGCCGGCGCCCTTGGCGATGGTGAAGAGATTCGCACCCATGGTGAGCTGAGGAAGGCTTGAGGTCCTAGCCTGCCAGAAGTTGCTGAAATCCTCGGCTGTCGTCAGACGTGGAGTGATGCCCTCCATGCTGGCGAAAGAGTAATTGTCCCAAAGCACGATCGTGCCGTGCGCCGGAATCTGCACATCTTTTGCCGCATCCCGCGCGGCCGCGTCAAACGCTTCCGGGGTCCAATCCACATTGTTGTAACGCAAGCTCAAATCGCTGATGTTGACGGCTTTGTCACTCACATTGCTTAATTCGATGTATTCGCCGATATTGACCTGTACGTCTTTGTCGGTTGCGTCCTTGTACGTTCCGTTGCTCGTTTTGACAGCCAGCTCGGTAATCACCACCGGCATTCCACCTGTGATTTCCGCATCAGCGTTGGTGGCGGCCTGAGCTTGGACGGTGACCAATCCAACTGCGATCGTCATGCTCGCCGTGAGCAGCACGGCTGCCGCACGACCCATGATGCTTCCCAGTTTCGTTTTCATGCGATTCCCTTCGCGTCTCTGCAAATTCTCCTCGGCACAAAGGGACTCTTGCCTGCTGCACACTCACCTAGCCGAGTAATCGGCTCGTCGATTTCTCGGACAACGGCTTCCTTACCCTGTGGTGTTCTCCGATCAGCAGACACTCAACCCAATGAACCGAATTCACCATATGGGAAGCACAGCGGTCACACGTCACGGATATGACAGATTTCATCTGATGTTGGTGCCTCTTCACGCCGAATTCATCTGCCATTCATCCTAGAATTCCTAGTGTTTCTAGGGAACTGCCGCGGCGTCCCCTTCTCCACGGTCACGATGGATTCTGCGAATCGTCCCCTCCAGCCGGATTCCACGATGGCGCCAATCACTCCGGGTTTCGGCAGCAGAATCCTCGGTATACTTGGTACCACGACGGTTGGGGCACCCTCATGAAGGACAGCAGGCAACGCTCCCGAACATCCCGACGATTCAAAGGAGAATCACACATGCGAAAAGTACTCTGCTCACCTGGAAGCTATATTCAGCAGGAGGATGCGCTCTCCACGCTTGCACGGGAATATGAGGGCATCGGCAGCACCGGGGCCTATCTGCTCGTTGACCCCTTCATCGACAAGCACTATCACGAGAACATCGTCTCCAGCTTCGACCGTTCAGGAACGAACTACCGCATCGAGATATTCGGCGGGGAATGCTCCACGGAAGAGATTGACAAGCACCAAACCCAGTCCGAGGGATACGACACGCTTATCGGCATCGGCGGCGGTAAAACGCTGGACACGGCCAAGGCTTCGGCCCACTTCGCTGGAAAAGCGGTGATGATCGTACCGACCGCCGCCTCTTCGGATGCTCCCTGTTCGCGACTTTCCGTGGTCTACACGCCTGACGGCACCTTCGACCACTATCTGCCTCTGCCCAAGAACCCCGAAGCGGTCATCATGGACACCGAACTCATCGCCAAGGCACCGGTGAGATTCCTCGTTTCCGGCCTGGGAGACGCTTTCGCCACCTATTACGAGGCTGCGGCCTGCGTGCAGTCGAATGCGCTCACCATGGCAGGCGGGCATGCGACCAACGCCGCCTTCACTCTGGCGCAGCTCTGCCACGACACTCTGCTTGCCGATGGCGTGAAGGCCGTTGCCGCCGCACGGAAAGGTGTCAGGACCCCCGCTTTGGAGAACATCATCGAAGCGAACACACTGCTGAGCGGATTGGGGTTCGAAAGCTCCGGACTTGCCGCCGCTCACGCCATCCATAACGGTCTGACGGCTTTGGAAGGCACCCATGCGATGCTGCACGGCGAAAAAGTGGCCTTTGGCACTTTGGCTCAGATGGTTCTGGAAAACAGCGATGTCGAGGAACTTCGAGAAGTCTACGGATTCTTCCGCCAGGTTGGTCTTCCCGTTTCCCTGGAGGATATCGGCGTAGCCGAAGCCAGCGATGAGGACCTGCTGAAAGTCGGCGATCTTGCCTGCGATGACGCGGACACCATGGGAAACATGCCCTTCGATGTGACGCCTGCCGATGTCGCCTCCGCCCTGCGAGCAGCGGATGAGCTCGGGCGCACGCTGTAACTGACAGCGCACTGAATATTCCGCTATGACTTCACACACGCCGACACATTGAGCATTCATCCGCGACTCGTGGTAGCCTATTCAGGTTGCATGGTTCGCGGCATGGATGTTCACGATTCCATCCAAGGCTCATGCATGGAGGATTCGCCTAGTGGTCTATGGCGCACGCTTGGAAAGCGTGTTGGTGTAACAGCCTCACGAGTTCGAATCTCGTATCCTCCGCGATAGTGCCCCAGAAACGTTGGTATTTCAGCGATTCTGGGGCTTCTTGTTTTCCGCATAGAGTCGCCCCATAAGGTCGCCAATGGGGATATGCTGTGGGTATGGCTGAGAAGCGTAGGAAAAAGGGCGACGGCTCACTTTATAAGACCATGCATCACGACCGTGAGGAATGGTGCGCGGCATGGTGGCAAGACGGCAAAAAACACAGAACATACGGCAACACCGAAAGTGAAGCGCTGGACAAGAAAACAAAGTTAATAGCCAAACTCGGCTCACCCATCATTGCACCCACGAAGCCACGACGGAACACAGTAGGTACTGCACAAAATCCAACCCTCACACAGGTAATGGAGCGATGGCTCACGCACAATAAAAATCTTGGTGCAACCTCACGGGGCAAATACCGCAGGAACCTACAAAATCACATTCTCCCCTACATAGGTGGGCTGCCTATAAGGAAGATAAAACGAGCGCAAATAGAGACGGTCTTTGACCGACTGGAAGCCAAGAAAATCGGCAACTCCGCAGCATGGCACACATGGAAAACGCTCAAAACTCTCTTCAACTACGCACTAAAAAATGACATCATCAAAGCCAATCCTATGAACAGCATGGATTCGCCAAAACGCGAAAACCATGTCGCCGTGTTGGATGAAGCATTCATAGACAGCCATACTGACACGGTAATGGGCATCATCGCATGGATACGCGAAGATGCCAATCCTTGGCATCGCTACTATCCGCTGGTAATGGCCATGAATCTGGGACTCAGACGGGCAGAGGTACTCGGCATCACACGCGAAGCACTCGACGGCGGGCAGGAAAGACTCACCGTGAGCACGCAGCTAAAACTGCGAGCAGGAGGGTCATACCTCACTAAGACCAAAACCGGACATTCACGAGCGATACCTCTCCCCCGTGCGCACTTACTCGCACTCAGTGAGGCATACAAGGCAAGTGAAAATCGTGCCCCATTGCTTACAGTAGAGGATGGAGAAGGAGAGGTTATCACGCGCCTGCACCCGCTTTTCATACGTGAGGATAACAAGCCCTACACATACAACGACCTGAGAAAAATATGGGATAGCATACAGACTGCCTATGCGAGATGGAGCAGCGGGGATTCCAAAAAGGAGCTCACAGCAGAAGAACACATACGACTGCACGGCAACAGACATATAGCCGCATCAATCCTCGCCAGTGAGGGTGTGAGCTTACAAATGATACAGGCCATACTTGGGCATCTCACGCCAGCCATGACAGCGCACTACTCGCATGTAATGAACTCAACAATGAAAAAAACTGCCGAAATATGGGAAAAAGGCATAGAGGAAGAAACGAGTGTGATCGCATTCGTGAATGGCGAACTCGTAAAATCCTATGAGGACGTAGAGGCAACTGTGCAAGACTCGAAGCGTCATGCACCAGCGCGCCACGACTGAGAACGTATTTTTTTCCTTTCAAGTGGAACAACGCTGTTCCATTCCCACTCTGGTGGTTCCCTCACTCGTGTACAGGCGGAAGTGTGCCCAAAATGCCTGTACAGGCAAAAATCGCGTTTTGCTAGATAAGGGTCGTAGGGGCAATCCAGCCCATACATGACCTAACAGGGAGAAAGGAAATGACAGAGAAAACATTCGTCAGGACGCGAGTAGAAATCACACGCGAAACCCGCCGTCATCTCGGCATCATGGCAGCCGAGAGTGGTGCTACCATGAGCGGCATCATAGAGAGCCTCATAGAAGAGGAATGGAAAGCCAGCGGGCATACCGCTGAGTATTCCGCACGCTACGCAGGTACAGGTGCATACAAAACACATGCACAAGAGCGAGAAGAGTTGATACTCAAAATGCACTCAGAGGGGAAGGGTATAGAGCAGATAGCGTCGGCACTACCACGCCACCTCAAAACCACTCTCGACAACGTGAAGGACATCATAAAAGATGCCAACGCCGCCGAGTTCGTAGAGCAGATGAGAGGTGAAGCAAAATGAAATCCAAAATCATTGTAGCCATAACCACTCTTGCCATCGTGCTCACCACGCTCGGTGTGTACATGACGCACATACCGAACACCTCAGCCGCAGCGGCCACGCCACGTACGTACAGTGTGATAGTGCTCGACCAGAGCCGCAATGAGGAAATCTCACTGCGGCACGCATGGGAGGCTCATGGTGAGGTGGGGAGCAGCATACCGTGGGAAACCATGCCCGCAAAAGGAGATGTTTTCTCACTCAGCGTTTCAGCCACCACACCCGCCTATGCCATGCTCCACACCAAGAGTGTGAGCGGGCTTACAAACGCAAGCATAAGCGGCATGAATGTAAGTGGGGTGTGGAATGGGAGTGCAATCACCCTCGCCATGCAGAACGGAACGCAGATAACACTCAACCCCTTCTCACCACAGAGCGGGCTAACCATACAGGAGAAATAACCATGAAGAAAAAAATCACACAGACGCACCTCAAAGCGCGCATACTCAACATCGACGAAGAGTTGCTCACCGCAGCCGAGGAGTTTTTCGGTACACATACCGCAGAAGAGTGGATAGACGGGCGGAACCATTCGCGGTTCAGCAGCATACAAGAGTACATGGAGGACATGATGCTCCCCGATAGCGGCATACTCGGACTGTACAGTCCAGAACAACTCAGCAACAACCAACAGGAGAAAGGAAATGATAACAACAATAAATAATGGTGCATACCTCGCAGACCTATCGAGTGTGTACAGCATGGTAGTGCAGCACTACCTCGGACCGGCAGTCATCATACTCTGCGCATGCTTTGCCGTCATGTACCTCGTGAAGCGAGAAATCAGACCCATGCTCGTCATGATTGCGATGGCGGTATTGGTTGCGATAGTGCTGTATGCGGCACCCTCGTTGTTCAGTCAGAACTCCGCCATCGTGCGCAACGGTGGCGAGATAGCCAAACAGATTAACTGAGGGGAGCGTACACATCATGAGTTATCACTACGCAACAGAACTCTACGGTGCATATGGGGAGGGGGTAGTGAACAACGCCTTTCAAAGATGCATCGTGCAATGCCCCGGTCAGCACTACACCATGCACGGCACAGGAACAACAAGCACACCCACACCCACCACGGTAGCCATACCCTCACGCAACTGGATGACATTCGTTGAGAATGTCAAGATGATGCAGCACAGGTAGCAGGGTCGGTGGCATGTACCGGTGATACCCACACGCATTCGCGTGTGGGTATTT
>OMJG01001389.1_pt1 | contig 14144 bp, 11 predicted proteins | sample 1646431 | NCBI WGS metagenome assembly OMJG01 (sample SAMN03771674, study PRJEB25209) | food metagenome | isolation source: Cotija cheese | place: Mexico:Jalisco,Michoacan | collected 2011-12-12
GATATTGGTCTTGTTTGATACACTGATAAGTGCACGTGTCATAGTTAGGCATACTCCTTCTGCAAATTTTTTATATAAGTCTGAATGACTTCAGGATACAGCACATGCTCGACAGCATGAAGCTTCTCCTCTAGTGATTCTATCGTATCATCTGGATCGATAACAGCTTTTTCCTGAGCCAGTATCGTCCCGGTATCGATGCCTTCATCCACTAGATGTACGGTCACACCCGTTTCTTTGGCTCCTGCATCAAATGCATCCTGTATTCCCTGTTTCCCGGGATAAAGCGGAAGCAATGACGGATGAATATTAATAATTCGATTGTCAAATGCTTCCAGTAAAGTCTGCCCGATGATTCGCATGTAACCGGCCAGGACAATCAGGTCGATGTCTGCTTCTTTCAAATGATCTAAAGCCTCTCTCTCAAAGACTTCTTTTGAAGGAAACTGTTTCGGGTAAAATGAAACAGAGGGAACAGCCAATGTATCGGCTCTAGTCAGAGCAAAAGCGTCAGGCTTGTCACTTACGAGCAGAGCCACTTCTGCTTCTATCGTCTGTTTTCTAATCGCCTTCACAAGTGCTTCAAAATTCGATCCGCTCCCGGAAGCAAAAACGGCTAGTCTGATTGGTCCAGCTTTACTCAAAACGGATCGCCTCATTTTCATCTGCTCTGACTTCTCCGATGGTGACTGCTTTTTCTCCGGAATCCTTTAAGCTTTTAAGCACTGCTGCTTCGTGTTCTTCCGGAACAGCAAGAACCATGCCGATTCCCATGTTGAAATAGCCGTACATTTCATCACGGTCAAGTTTTCCATACTCCTGAAGCAGAGTAAAAATGCCAGGTATTTCCCAAGTATTTTTTCTGACTACTGCGGATAAGCCTTCTGGTAACATGCGTGGCAGATTTTCAATGAATCCGCCGCCTGTAATGTGAGAAATGCCGTGTACCCAGCCTTCCTTTAATAGAGGCAGTACAGCAGACACGTAGATTTTTGTCGGCTCAAGCAGAGCCTGGCCTAAAGTGTCGTCCCCTAAGGTCGCATGCTTAAAATCATAACCCAACTCATTCTGTTCAAAACAGATTTTTCTGACCAGTGAGTAGCCGTTGGAATGTATGCCGCTGGATAACAAGCCAATCAGCTTGTCGCCGGCTTTAACGTGATCCTTAGTCAGCATACGGCTTTTTTCCACCACACCGACACAGAATCCCGCAACATCGTAGTCCTCTTCCCCATACATGTCAGGCATCTCAGCCGTTTCTCCGCCGATCAGGCCTGCACCTGCCTGAACGCACCCATCAGAAATGCCTGCAACGATCTGTTCCATTTTCTCAGGAACCGTTTTCCCCGTTGCAATATAATCCAGAAAATATAGTGGCTCAGCACCTTGAGCTAAAATATCATTCACACACATCGCCACACAGTCGATGCCGATCGTATCGTGTCTGTCCTGCTGGATCGCAATCAGCAGTTTCGTGCCGACCCCGTCCGTCCCAGATACGAGGACCGGTTCTTTCACGTCGACAACAGACAGATCAAATGCTCCGCCGAAACCTCCCAGCGCACCCATCACACCAAGGCGTTCCGTTCGTTCAGCGTATTTCTTTATTCGTTCAACTGTTTCGTATCCTGCTTCGACATTGACGCCTGCGTCTGTGTAGGCATTTCCCATATAACAGATCCTCCTGTGCTTTTCTGACCGGCTGAAGTCTGACCAGCCCGGTCTTGTCTTGTTTTTTATACCCTTAACGGCTTGCTTTCTCTGAGTTTAGCCAGAGTATTCATATAGTCTGTTTCATAGTCATATAAAGGTGTCGGGTAGTCTCCAGTAAAGTAAGACATACACAGACCATTATGTGGCGCATCGAACTTCAGTCCGATCGAGTCCACTGTCCCTTCGACACTTAAAAATGACAGACTGTCTGCACCGATTTTCTCTCGGATTTCTTCCACTGAATAATCTGCAGCAATCAGTTCTTTCTGGTTCTGAATATCGATTCCGTAGAAACATGGGTATTTCAAAGGTGGAGATGAAATGCGGACATGTACCTCCGCTGCTCCAGCTTCTTTCAATAACTGAACGATGCGTCGGCTAGTCGTGCCGCGAACGATGGAATCATCCACCATGATCACTTTCTTACCGGCCACCACACCTCGAACAGCAGAGAGTTTCATTCTTACACCTTGTTCTCTCAGTTCCTGAGTCGGCTGGATGAATGTGCGTGCAACATACTGGTTCTTGACTAGTCCCATTTCATAAGGGATCCCACTCGCTTCTGCATACCCGCTAGCTGCGGACAAAGATGAGTTAGGGACACCGATAACCATATCTGCATCGACCGGTGCTTCTTCAGCCAGACGTTTGCCCATATTCTTACGTGCAGTATGGACATTGACTCCAGCAATTATTGAATCCGGGCGAGCAAAGTAGATAAATTCCATGGAGCAGATCTGAAGCAGTGTCTGGTCAGTATAGGTTTCGATTCGGTAACCCGAATCATCGATAATAACCAGTTCACCCGGCTGAACGGCACGGACAAATTCTGCTCCGACAACATCAAGGGCACAGGTTTCACTTGCAAGTACGTAGGCACCATTTTCCATCTGTCCAATGGATAAAGGACGGAAACCGTTCGGATCCAGTGCACCGATCAATGCATCAGGCGTCAGCATGACATAAGCAAACGCACCTTTTACGGTATTCAGACTTTCTTTGATTCGGTCGATCAGTGTATCCTGCTTGCTTTTACGGATCAGGTGCATCAGGATTTCAGTATCCGAGTTTGAATGAAAAATCGCCCCAGCCTGCTCGAGTTCCTGGCGCAGACTCACTGCATTGATCAAATTCCCATTATGGGCCAGCGCCAGCTCCTCATCGTGAAACTTGAACAGGAACGGTTGAATGTTTAAGATACTGTTGCTACCGGCAGTGCTGTAACGGACATGTCCAATCCCAGCTTCTCCCGACAGGCGGATCAGTTCACGTTCATCTTTAAACACTTCAGATAAAAGTCCCAAGTCACGGTGTCCTTTCAGACGCCCATTGCGATTGGTCACAATCCCTGCGCCTTCCTGACCGCGGTGCTGCAGGCTATGCAGACCGAAAAAATTCAGCTGAGCTGCATCCGGGTGTCCCCACACACCGAATACGCCACATTCTTCATTTAAGCTTTTGATTTCAGCAACCAAGGAATGGCTCCTTCCCATAAGTCTTTCAATTCTTTAACATCAATAGTCAGCTCTTCCGTCTGCGTACGGATTTCAGCGATTCGTGTATCTTTTACTTCACCGATTTTAACGGCATCTTGTCCAAATACTTCTTTGACTGCTTCGGCGTTTTCAGGTCTGACAGATAGAACAAAACGGGACGGTGATTCTGAAAACAGCCACTCTGACGGCATATCTAGTGTCGCAGACAGCCCCAGCTCATTCCCAAAGGCTGATTCCATCAGCGCCACGGCCAGTCCACCTTCAGAACAGTCATGCGCACTTTGAATAAGTCCTTCACGAATCGCCTGTAGAACTTTATCCTGAATCATTTTTTCTTTATCTATATCAAAATCGAAAAGCTCTCCTTCGATTCTCCCCAGTTGCATTTTCTGCAGTTCAGATCCGTTAAAGTCAGCTTCTGTTTCCCCAATGACGAAAATTTTATCCCCAGCCTGTTTAAATTCTGATGTTGTCACATGATCTAGATCCTTGACCAGTCCGACCATGCCAATCATAGGTGTCGGATAGATCGCTTCCCCATTTGTTTCGTTGTATAGCGATACGTTTCCTGAAATGACAGGTGTATTTAATGTCGTACAGGCTTTGGCAATCCCATCCGCGGATGTCCACAGCTCCCAGAACACTTCAGGCTTATCGGGATTCCCGTAGTTCAGACAGTCCGTTATTGCCAGTGGCTCGCCCCCGCTTGCCACGATATTTCTTGCAGCTTCTGCTATAGCCATCTGTCCACCTTTCTCCGGATCGAGATAAAGGTAGCGGGCATTACAGTCAGTCGTCATGGCAAGCGCCTTGCGGGTCCCTCTGATGCGCAGAACTGCCGCATCGCTTCCTGGACCGACCACGGTGTTTGTTCTGACCATTGAATCATATGTTTCAAAAATCGATTTTTTTGAAGCAACTGTAGGCTGCTGCATGAGTTGTTTCAATGTTTCTTCTGTATCAGTGATGTCCGGTTTATATGGATCAAGCTTTTTAAATGCCTGAATACGTTCCGGCTCAGTGTATGGTTTATGATAGACAGGTGCTTCTTCCGCCAATGCGTCTACCGGTAAGTCAGCGACCAGTCTTCCTTCATGGTACAGACGATACTGCCCGTCACCAGTCACTTCTCCAATAGTTACTGCATCCAGTTCATAACGTGAGAACAGCTCTTTAACACGATCTTCAGAGCCTTTCGTCACACAGATCAGCATCCGTTCCTGAGACTCCGAGAGCATCATTTCATAGGGCGTCATGCCTGCTTCACGTTGCGGCACATCGTCCAGATTAAGGATCAGTCCACTTCCCGCTTTTGATGCCATTTCTGAACTGGATGAGACCAGTCCCGCGGCTCCCATATCCTGGATACCGACGAGAATATCGCTGTGGTCCTGGATCAGTTCCAGGCATGCTTCCATCAGAAGTTTTTCCATAAACGGATCGCCAACTTGTACAGCTGAACGCTCAGCCTCTTCTTCATCACTGAATTCTTCCGAAGCAAAGGTTGCGCCGTGAATGCCGTCACGACCTGTTTTGGCTCCGACATACATGATCGTATTACCGATCCCTTTAGCCTGGCCTTTTTGAATATCCTCATGGTCGATCAGACCGACACACATGGCATTAACCAGCGGGTTCCCTCTGTAGACGGGATCAAAGGCAATTTCTCCGCCGACTGTCGGAATCCCGATACAGTTGCCGTAGCCGCCTATTCCTGCCACGATTTCTTCAAGCAGATACTTTGTCCGTTCGTTGTCGAGTTCACCGAACCGTAAAGAATCCAGCATCGCAATCGGACGGGCACCCATACTGAAAATATCACGAATGATGCCTCCGACACCTGTCGCCGCCCCTTCATAAGGTTCAACAGCGGATGGATGGTTATGACTTTCCGCTTTAAACACAACGGCCTGACCGTCTCCAATATCAACGATTCCGGCACCCTCACCAGGACCTTGAAGCACTTGAGGTCCCTCTGTCGGGAATTTTCTCAACACCGGTTTGGAGTTTTTATACGAGCAGTGCTCGCTCCACATAACTGAAAACAGGCCAGTTTCCGTATAGTTAGGCAGACGTTTGATTATGTCCTCGGAAATCATGCGGTATTCTTCATCCGTCAGTCCCCACTGAGCATAGATTTTCTGATCTCTGATCTGTTCGGCCGTCGGTTCATGTAATGTCTTCATACCTCTGCAGTCTCCTTTATAAAGTTCTTGACCATCGATTCGAAAAAGCGCAGCCCGTCACTTGAGCCTAAAAGATCTTCGACTGCCCGCTCAGGATGCGGCATCATACCCAGAACATTGCCTTGTTTGTTTATAATCCCTGCGATATTTTCAACTGAGCCGTTAGGATTGTCTGACGCATAGGTGAATACGATCTGATTGTTGGCTTTCAGTTCCGCAAGTGTCTCTTCATCACAGTAATAATTCCCTTCGCCATGAGCGACGGGTATGGTGAGGAGTTCCTGCTTGTCATATTCAGAGGTAAATTTCGTCCGGTTATTGACCACTTCCAGTTCCACTGTCTTACAGATAAAATGAAGGTTTTCGTTACGCTGCAAAGCCCCAGGCAGAAGTCCTGCTTCAACTAAAATCTGGAATCCGTTGCAGGTACCAAAGACTGGCTTGCCTTCCTCTGCAAAGCGAGTCACTTCACTCATCACATTTGAAAAGCGGGAGATGGCACCACTTCTTAAGTAATCACCATACGAAAAACCTCCAGGAAGCAGGACACCATCAAAGCCGTCCAGACTTTCTGCAGTGTGAGGCACGTATTCAGCTTCTTCTCCTACACCGTCTCTGATTGCATGAAGCAGATCGACATCGCAATTGGAACCTGGAAACTGGATCACTGCAAATCTCATGCTTAGACCGTCTCCTTTACTCGTTCGATTTCATAGCGATAGCTTTCCATCACGACATTTGCCAGAAGCTTGTCGCAGATCGTTTCAATGACTTCTTCAACTGAACGGTCGGCAGTATCTGACACTTTGATTTCAAAATACTTCCCGATACGAATATCTTCAATTTCATCGAAGCCCATACGGTGAACGGCTCCTCTTACCGCTTCTCCCTGAGGATCCAGAATTGATTCTTTATAGGTTACATATACTTTTACGTTATACATGAGTCACTTCTCCTTTTGATCTCTCGTCAGACGGTCGAGTACTTCCTGATATAGTGGGATAATGTCGCCGAGATCCTGTCTGAAGACATCCTTGTCCAGACGATCGTTCGTCTTTTCATCCCATAGACGGCATGTGTCCGGTGAAATTTCATCTGCCAGAACGATTTGTTCTTTCGCAGCCTTTCCAAATTCCAGCTTGAAGTCGATCAATCTGATGCCGGCCTCACTGTAAATCTCAATCAGCGACTGGTTGATGTTGTGAGCCTGTCTTTTAATTTCGTCAATTTCTTTCTGGTCAGCCAGATTAAGTGCAAGCACATGATCATCATTAATGAGCGGATCGTTCAGTCCGTCATCCTTGAGGTAAAATTCCAGAACCGGAAAGGCCAGCTCCGTCCCCTCGTCTACACCGAGGCGTCTGGAAAAGCTTCCAGCAGCGACATTTCTGACGACAACCTCAAGATCGAACATATCCACTTTTTCAATCAGCTGATCCGTTTCAGACACTTCCATGATGAAGTGACTTGGAATATCCTTCTCCTTCAGCTTTTTGAAGATCATGCTGGTAATCTGGTTATTCAGCTGCCCTTTACCGGCTATGGCTTCTTTCTTGGCTCCATTCCCAGCTGTGGCCTGATCTTTATACGTGACCCAAAGGATGTTGGGTTCATTGGTCTCATATAATTGTTTTGCCTTGCCTTCATATAACAGGTCTCTCTTTATCAACTGAATACCCCTTTCATGACTTGGTTAAACACGAACATTAAACACACCTATACTTTCAATCGTTCTAATTTATCGATATAGCCTTATCATAGATTGTCTAAGGAATAGAGTCAACCCTTGAGCGTCTATTTATGAGTGATATTTTGTATAATGTTCATGTTTCATGTTTATAAAGCTGAATTTACAGATTAAAATATTCTAATGTTTTGTAATTAACGAACATTGCTGACTATTTATCCTTGAATAGTGATTTTAAGATCAGAGTTCGTAAAACTATTCACAAAATTTAATTGAGAATAATTCTCAATTAAATTATACTTAATTAAACACAATTCGCTGACAGACTCACACTTAGGAGATGATTCACATGCAGATATACTGGACAACCCTTGTAGACGTCATTGATGAGGCCACAGACACAAAAACATTCTACCTCGACCTCCCAGAGGGCTTCACCTGGGAAGAAGGCGCGCACACTCACCTGGTACTGGAAGGAAAAATCTCTTCTTACATATTTGATGTTTAATTGCTGATTGACATCTAATTTTTGCGTCATATCTATTTCAATAACCTTTGTCATTAGTAAATGCTTAAATAATGATAGACCACAACCACTACTCATTCCAAAGTGATGATCAAAGTCTGAAGCAGTTTGACGTATCGTTTGCTTAGCTTCCAATAATAACCTAATAAAATAAATACTCATATCCTCTAATTCTTCAACAAGTATATTTTCGAATCCTTCAATGACAGAAAGGTTTGAATAACCATGAATAAACGCGATATTATGTGCCATATCTTTGGGTACTTCTAACTCTGTTACAATCCCCCAATCCACTTCTTGCCTTTCCCAAAAAATACGCTCTATTTCAAATTTTTCTAAAACACGTTTATCCATTAATTCATCTTTATATTTCAATGTTCTAGCAAACTTTTTAACTTCTGTATTGTTCTTAGTTGTTACTAAAAAATCTGTTGTCATCACTATTGGTTCTCCACTTTTAAGGTCTGTGGGGTGTTTAATTCCTAATTCATTTGCAATAATAATCGTTTCCTCAATTGGTAGCAAAGGGTATTGTTCTTGAATATCTTCAACTAAATCCGAATATTCTAATAAATAAAAGTAATTTCGTTCTAAATCTGAAAGAAATTCAAATTGTCTTGGAATCTTATATCCTTTTAATCGAGTAACCCTTCCCAATGAAGGCATATCCTGAATAGTTATCCATGGTTTATAATCGATTCCAATACCTTGACCGTAACCCTCTTTCATTTTTTTCTCATACGAACTTGAACGTTTTCTTTTAGCCATATACACCCTCCTCTTTATTAATTTTTAATTTTAAAACAAAAAAACAACCTCTTATGGACATCATACCCATAGAGGTTGCTTTAATAAAACTTTATTATAAATAATCAAACTTTGTTTTAAATGAACGAACTTTATTATAAATGATCAATCTTTTTTATAAAGCTACAAAATGTAATTTGTGATAAAGTTTATTATTCTACTGTTACTGACTTCGCTAGGTTACGTGGCTTATCTACATCTAAACCGCGGTCTAATGACGCATAGTATGCTAGTAACTGCGTTGGAATGACTGATACAAGTGCAGATAACAATGGTTCTACTGCTGGGATGACAATATCGTCACCTTCACGGTCTAAACCTTCCATAGCGATAATTAATGTATTCGCTCCGCGCGAACGCACTTCTTCAATATTGCCACGTGAGTGTGCAGCGGTATTCTCTTGTGTGATTACACCGATAACTGGTGTGCCATCTTCGATAAGTGAGATTGTACCATGTTTCAATTCACCTGAAGCAAACCCTTCAGCTTGAATATATGAAATCTCTTTTACTTTTAATGCAGCTTCACGGCTTACCTCATAGTCAATTCCACGACCAATATAGAAAGCACTTGCTTTATCAGTGAATAATTCAGTTGCCAATTCATGGATTTCATCTTTGTCATCGATCATTACTTGAATAGCATTGGCAATGATTGATAGTTCATGTTCCATATCGAATTTGGCTTCAAAGCCTAAGTCACGACGTAAAGCTTCAGCTAATACAGCCATTACTGCGATTTGACCAGTGTATGCTTTAGTAGATGCTACAGCGATTTCTGGACCTGCATGTAATAGTAATGTGTAATCAGCTTCACGTGATAAAGTAGAACCTTTCACGTTAGTGATTGTTAATGATTTATAGCCTAATTTGTTGGTTTGAACCAATACTTGACGACTATCGGCAGTTTCACCAGATTGTGTTAAGTAGATGAAGAATGGTTTTTCACTCAATACCGGCATGTTGTAAGCAAATTCAGATGCTACATGAACTTCAACTGGAATGTTAACCATTTTTTCGATGATGTTTTTACCAACTAAACCTGCATGCATTGAAGTACCTGCACCGATGATGTAGATACGGTCGCTTGCGTTAATCGCATCGATAATTTCTTGGTCAACTGTTAATTCGTTGTTACCGTCAGAGTATTCTTGGATAATACGACGCATTACAGCTGGTTGCTCATCAATTTCTTTGATCATGTAGTAAGGGTATGTCCCTTTATCTAAGTCATTGGCATCTAATTGTGCTGTATATGGTGCACGTTCGATTGTTTCGCCAGCTAAGTTTTTAATAGTAACGTTGTCTTCAGTTAAGATAACCATTTCACCGTCATGAATTTCAACGTATTGGTTAGTTAAATCGATTGATGCCATTGCATCAGAAACGATTGTATTGAAGTCAGTTCCTTTACCAATTAATAAAGGTGATTTATTTTTCGCTGCAAATACAACACCTGGTTGTTCTGAATCGATTAATGCAAATGCATATGAACCTTCAATCACGTTTAAGGCTTTTAAGAATGCAGTTTCTGCATCTAATCCTTCTGTTAATGCGAAGTGTTCGATTAAGTTAACAGCTACTTCTGTATCTGTATCTGAGTGGAAAGTCACATCAGATAGGTGGTCTTCTTTCATTTCACGGTAGTTTTCGATAACACCGTTATGTACTAATGTGAAACGACCTGTTGAAGATTGATGTGGATGGGCATTGCGAACGCTTGGTTCACCATGTGTTGCCCAACGTGTATGTCCAATACCTGTATGGGCATCTAATGACATGTCCACTTCACTTTGTAGTTTAGCGATACGTCCTTCTTCTCTAAATAAATGACCATTTTGACCATTTCCATCGACAACGTATACACCTGCTGAATCATAACCACGGTACTCTAAACGTTCTAAACCGTTTAATAATACCTCTTGAGCTGATCCATTTCCAATATAACCTACAATACCACACATGTTGCAGTTTCCTCCTAATTTAGCGACATAAAAGTAGACCCTATCCATATAGGTGTCTTATCGCATTTATTGTTTGGCTACTACGTACGTGGAGGTAATTTGATAAGGCAATCAATGATAGTCTAGATCATTGATTGCCTTACTTTTTTCCCACCTGTGGATTGTACAACCCCTGAATCATCCGCCGAATATTTCGATCAATTCAGTCCTCGTCACTTGCTAAGCAAGCCTGGCGCTATCCCAAAAATTACGTTTGAGATTTTATTAAAAGTAATAGCTCTTTACATTCTATAAATACAAAAAGTTATTGTCAATCTTTTTAGATGTTAATGGCTATAATTTAACCTTCTCTTAAGAAGGTATATAGGTTATCCGCTAACTAGATTGCTAGCATACAAAAAAAGAGCCAGGAAAACCTGACTCATTTGATTGTATTTTAAATAACCGTTTCTATATAGAAGAAACTTTATCTTAGTACCAACCGTTAGCGTTCCAGAATACTAAAGCAGCTTCCCATGAACCGTAACGTTCAGCAACATATTTGTCAGCAGCAGCTTCTTGTTCAGCTGGAGATGCACCGTAAGCTACTAATGTTGGGTTTAATTGGTAACGACCGTAGTATCCACCTGCAGCGTTGTAGGCTGTGTAAGATCCACCTGACTCACGTTGAGCGATGATTTCTTTAGCTGAATTGCTAGAGTATGAAGTAGTTGATGCAGTTGTTTCAGCTGCTGGTGCTTCATATGTAGTTTCTTCTGCTACATAAGTTTCTTCAGCTGGCGCTTCGTAAGTTGTTTCAGTTACTTCTTCTTCAGCTACATCGTAAGTAGTTGCTTCTTCTGATGCAGAATCTTCAACTGTTACTTCATTAACTTCACCAGTAGTTTCATCTTTAGTGAATGAAAGTTTAGTGCCTGGGAAGATGACGTTAGCGTTTTGGATGTCGTTGATTGCAACTAATGCATCTACACTTACGTCAGATGCTTTAGCGATAGCTGCTAAAGTATCACCATATTGGATAGTGTATGAAGTAGTTGTATCATCTGTAGCTTCTAAATCAGCTGAAACTTCAGCAACTGTACGAGCAGACCAAGTAGCTGCTTCTACGTTATTGTTGTTTGTAGCAGCGAATAAACCTGCTAATGCAAATGACGTACCTAAGATAATTTTGTTCAATTTCATGTGTAAATACTCTCCTTATAAGAATACTGCTTTTTAATTTTATTTTTTAAGTTATCTGCTGCCATCAAGTGGATGACATATTATCTATCGCATGTCTTGTTCATAAGAACTTTTGAATTGCGCCTTTTATCTAGATGATCAACACCTGTCTCATCTACAAGCAATATCTTAGCACGGGCAATATTTTAAGTCATGTAAATCTGGGATCTGTTAAAGCCTCTTAACTGGCTTGACATTAAATCCGGGGTTTTTGAAAACTTTACGTAAACTTGTAAAGTTTTTGTAACATTCTAAAAGCAAGATTATATCTAAAAAGCGATTAAAATGATTTTTTTCACAATCTATGTCATATTTTTTGAAAAATATGCGTTTTTATTATGAATAAAAGATACAAATCCCTTAAGAATCCCTTTAAAAAGCCATTTTCAATTTGTGTCAAATCGCAATGCTTTTGTAACATGACCCGCTTTATTTGCGAAATCCCTTTTTTAAAAATGGAATAATACAAAGATTCTAGCTACCTAACCACAAGTTTCTTCGATTTTAAGGCAAGAAAAAAAGACCAAGCAATTTGCCTGATCTTCACGCTTATGATGACTGGGATAGCTGGATTCGAACCAACGCATGACAGAGTCAAAGTCTGTTGCCTTACCGCTTGGCTATATCCCAATGTAATGGAGGGAGAAGGATTTGAACCTTCGAACCCGAAGGAACGGATTTACAGTCCGCTGCGTTTGGCCACTTCGCTATCCCTCCATATAGTGATATTCCTGAATTTTTTCGCTCAAAAATATCGTACTAGAATAGTATAGCATCAGATATTATAGATTTCAATAGTTTGCCCAAAAGTTTCTTTAATTTTTTTGGACTTATTTTCGCGCTTTTTTTCCCTCAACTTTCTTTACGCTTATCATATAGAAGAAAGATGCTTTTGAGTGACTGGATTTCCGCTTCATTTAGTTGACGATAGTCCCCCTCCACTAGGCCGTCAATACTTAAATCGCCAATTGCTTGTCGGTATAAGTCTGTGACTTTTACCCCGCAAGCAAGGAACATTTTCTTCACTTGGTGGCGCCGTCCCTCTGAAATCGTGACTAAACCAGTTGAGGAGTGTGGGCTTGCCGAAATGATTTCAAGTCTTGCTGCTTTACAGATCGTCCCATCCTCAAAAATGATACCAGCTTGAAATTGTGCGACCATTTTGCCATCAATAAGGCCATTCACGTTGACGCGGTAGGTTTTTGGAATATCAAATTTGGGTTGTTGGAAGATGTAATGGAGCTGGCCGTTGTTGGTGACGAAGACAAGTCCATGGGCATCGCGGTCTAGACGGCCGGTAATTGCTAAATCGCCGGGATTATCTGCTGGTTGAATCAGGTCAATGACCGTTGGGTGGGTCTGGTCTTTATTGGCTGACAGGTATCCTTTGGGTTTATGGACCAAGTAATAGGTATGGCCAAAATGGTGATCAATTACTACTTGATCGACGGTAATTTCTTGCCAGCTAGGGTCCACAACGGTGGCGAATTCTGTGACAACTTGGCCGTCAACGGTGACATGGCCATCTTTCAATAGGCGTTTGCAGGCCTTTCGGGTCACTTGCCCAGCATCCATAATCAATTGTCCAAGTAACATGCCATCCCTCCATCACTCCAGTTTACTTGTTTCTACTATTATAAACATTTTTGGGAAATGTGTCTTAAGTTTCTATCGATAAAAGGCTGATATGGTATACTTTATAGTGAGAAAACTTAGAATGGAGGATAGACGCATGCAAATAGATTGGTCTGGTATTATTTCCTGGACGAATGTTTTCAATCTAATTGATATTTTGATTGTTTGGTTGTTTATCTACCAGCTCTTGAAGATCCTAAAGAATACGAAAGCCTTCAATATTTTGAACGGGGTTTTCATCTTCTTGCTGATTAAAATTATTTCCACCCTCTTCCAGTTGAAGACGGTAGATTGGATCATGAACAATATTATCCAATGGTCTGTCGTTGGTGCAATTGTCATATTCCAACCTGAAATCAGACGAGGATTAGATCATTTGGGACAACAATTCTTTGCTGGTAAACGTGAGGCTGGGGCCCGCAATCCAAACGAAAAAATGGTGCGCGATTTAGTTGAAGCTTGCGAGTACATGGGTAAACGTCGGATTGGTGCTTTGATTTCCCTTCAACGTTCGCAACCTTTAAATGAATACGCAGCTACTGGGATTCGATTAGATTCAGCCATATCATCTCAATTATTGATTAACATTTTCATCCCAAATACGCCCCTACATGATGGTGCCGTGATTATTCAAGATTTAGAAATTGCTTCTGCCGCTTCTTACCTGCCACTTTCAGAAAACTCGGAGATTCCTAAAGAATTAGGGACTAGACACCGAGCTGCTGTCGGCTTAAGTGAAGTAACAGATGCCATCACTATCGTCGTCTCAGAAGAAACAGGTGGTGTTTCAATTACTGAACGTGGCGAGATTACCCGCGACCTTAGTCAAGATGAGTTGTACACCATTCTAGCGGACAATTTCATCAACACTACTGATGAGGAAGCGAATGATAACTTCTTAACTAACTG
>OMJG01001390.1_pt1 | contig 14113 bp, 12 predicted proteins | sample 1646431 | NCBI WGS metagenome assembly OMJG01 (sample SAMN03771674, study PRJEB25209) | food metagenome | isolation source: Cotija cheese | place: Mexico:Jalisco,Michoacan | collected 2011-12-12
GCTCGACCAGGAGATATCCGGCGAACCCGAGTCCGGCCGCAGGGTCCCAGACGTTCACAGTTGTGAGACTTAAGTCGAGGCGGCTGAGGCCGCCGCGCTGGAGAGTTAGGCGCGGGAGGCTCAGGCGGCGAGGTAGAGGTACGGACGCTCGGCGTCCGTGATCACTCCGGTGGTCCGCTGGCTCACGTGGAGCAGGGCGACGGTGTGGCTTCCGGCGTCGAACTCCTGGTAGAGCCGGGTGGTGAGGTGCACCGAGGCACCGTCGACGACGCCTGCCCCACTGTGGTCCGGATGGAGGGATGTCGGCAGGTGGTCACGGGTGAAGCGGCCGGCAGCGAGGGTCTGGAGAGGGTTGAGCACCGAGATGCCGAGCACCGGCGCGGAGCGGAGTTCCTGCCAGGCCGGGTCGTCGGCGGGGATGCTGACGGAGACGAGTCCGGGGGCCAGGCTCTCATCGAAGAACGAGTCGATGACCACACACATCATCCGACCGTTGACCTCCGCGGCCAGGACGGCCAGCGGAAGTCGGGCCTGGTCGGCGACATTTCCTGTGTTCGTGGCGGCTGCGGCCGCCGTCAGTGCTGTGGTCATGACGACAAGTAGACCACTCGGTCTGGACAAATGCAAGTACCGATCGGTCTACTTCTCATGTTCTCGCAGGTGACACCATGAAAATAAGGTAGACCAAGCGGTCTGCAGTGGCGGTCTCCCGCCCCTCCCCTCTCACTGCATAGAATGGATGTTCCATTAATTAACGAGCCGGCAGTTCGCCGTCCGTCCGCCTCCTACCCTGACACCATGACCACACCACAGGCGCCACCACCGACTGTCCCTGATCCACCACCACCCCGGTTCGAGGTGGCCACACTCCCGGTCAACGTCTTCGCCGGATACAGACGAGGTCGCGGCGCACCGCTGTGGGCTGTCGAGGTAGCCGAGGATCCACTCGCCGCGTCCACCCGGGAGCTCAACCTCAACCACCTCGCGTTGGCGCGCGCCTGCCACCCCGACCCGGATACGGACCTCGAACGACACCTATCCACACTCACCGCGCGTACGGGCATTCCCCGACACCGCATCTCCACCTACTGCGATATCGGGTTCATGCTCACCCGCTTCTACGCGGTGGCCTCCCGGCTCGCCCACGGCGCCTTCAGTCTCGAACACCTGACAATGTTGACCCGCGCCCTGGAGGGGGTGTATGACGCGCATCTCCCTGCCGTCCAGAAGAGCCTGTTCTGGGCACTCGTCCCGCGTCGCAACGGTGAGGCCCTCCCCGGAGTCCGGGCACTGCACAACAAGGTCCAGAAGATCATCGCCGAGTGCGATCCTCTCGGCCGCCCCCTGGACGAGGGCGAACAGGCGTCCACCCGACCTGCTGATGGGCGCCCGGCCGAGCAACGCCGGGTGTACTCACAGAGCCTCCCCGACTCACCCGTCACCACACTTACCGCTGTCCTCACGGATGCGGAGGCCGAGGAATTCACGACCATTCTCGACGCCGTCTGCCGGAAGCTCACGTGCTCCCGTGCCGACGGGCTGATGCACCTCGCCCGCGGAACGACTGACGTCTCTGTCACTCTCAACCTCTTCCGCGACCCGGACTCCCCCGTCGCCGCCACAGAGAACGGCACCTGGCTGGACGCTGTAGCCACTGAAGACTCCATGGAGCGGATCAGTGCCCTGCGGGTCATCGGCCATGGTGCGACGGAGAGCTATACCCCGACGGAGGCGATGACGGCGTTCGTCCGCGGTCGGGACGGCACCTGTCGATTTCCCGGGTGTGATGTTCCGGCACTCGACTGCGACCTGGACCATGTGAAGCGCTTTCTCACGGACAATACCGGCGGTCCGACATCAACGGAGAACCTCCACTGTCTGTGTCGCAGGCACCACATCATGAAGACCATGGGATGGTTCGACGTCACCCTGTCCGGCGAGGGCACCGAGATCTGGAGCAGTGTCGATGACGGACACATCTACATGACCGAACCGCATGGCCCGCTGGCGAAGTACGCGAGGTCCACCCACCGGATTCGGTCAGACCGGAGACGGGCGACTCTCCGTGAACACAACCGTCTCAGACTGGAGCGCCTCGATGAGTTCGCTGAGGCTCTCGACGCTGCACGGCATGAGGAGGTGCCGTTCTAGATCACCGCATGCGCGGCGTTGATCGCCGCCGTCACCTCATGTCGCAGTGCAACGAACCCGGGTTCCGCCGTGAGATCGCGGAGTCGCGTCTGGAGTGTTTCACGTGAAACCTCCCCCTCCCCGACCGGGATCCGGAGATGATCCGGGACGCGCACCTCCTCGATCACACGCCCGGGTCCGGCCGCCATCACCACAACCCGGTGGCCGAGAAGAAGAGCCTCCTCGACACTGTGCGTGACAAAGACGATCGTCGGACGCGAGCGTGCCCACACCCGGAGGGGTTCCGCCTGAAGCTGCTCCCGGGTGAACGGATCGAGCGCACCGAACGGCTCATCCATGAAGACATACCGGGGACCGGCCGCGAGCACCCTGGCGATCTGGGTGCGTTGCTGCATGCCTCCTGAAAGCTCATGGGGCAACCGGTCGGCGGCATCGGCAAGACCCACCAACTCGATAAGTTCGTCCGCGGCCACCTTCTGCGACTCATTCCCGGAGTACCTGTGGGCGAGACGGACATTGTCACGCACCGAGTACCACGGCAACAGTGTGGGTTGCTGGAAGACCACTCCCCTCTCGGGATCGGCACCGTGCACCCGTCGTCCGTCGACCCGGATCGTTCCGTCGGACGCCTCGAGGAACCCGGCCAGGATCCGCAGGAGTGTTGACTTACCGCACCCGGACGGTCCCACCAGGCAGACGATCTCCGCTTCCGGGACCTCCAGCTCCACTCCCCGCAATGCTTCGACTCGGCCGGCGGACGTGGTCTCGTAGACCTGGCTGAGATTCTCGATCGTGATCACTGGTGGTCCTTCCAGAGCTCCGGCCGAGTGGCTGCCTCATAATCCTGCACGTTTTTGGCCGACGGGATCTCTCCCTGTTCCACGAGGAACTCAGCCGTCGCATGAATCTCCTCGGCGAGTTCCGCGAGATAGCGGGACTCCTCGGAACCGTGGATGAACTTCTGGCCCTCAATCTGCCGGGACGCCGAGCTCTCATCCATGCCGGAGGCGCCGGCGTTCACCCGCCCGAACTCCTCCGGATCCTCGTCCGCGTGGTCGACCACCCACGCCTCCAGCGACAGGAAGGTATCGAGAATCTCACTGTGCTGATCAATCCAGGGATTGGATGCCAGGGTGACGTTGTAGGTCGGATGGCCCGCCTCCGCCTCCTGGGCCGAGTCGGTGAGGACCTGCCCCGGCGTGGATCCACCGGTGCCGTCCTTGAGTTGCTGCAGAGTCGGATCCCAGACGTAGGCGGCGTCGATCTGATCGGACTTCCACGCCGCCGGGAGCTTGTCCGGGGAGACGTTGACGATCTCCACGTCGCGCGACGGATCCAGGCCGGCGTCGATGAGTGCGTTGAGAAGGCTGTAGTGGGAAGTCGAGGAGAACGGCACAGCAATGCGGGAGCCCTTGAGATCCTTGATGGAGTCGGCGTCCTTGGCGACCAGAGCCTCCGTCTCCCCGATCACGGAGTTCACGGAGACAACTGACACTCCCAGATCCAGCGGTGCACTGAGCGCCTTCGTGGTCGGCGTCGATCCGAGTGCGGCAATGTCCACGGAGTCCGCGGCGAAGCCCTGGACGATGTCCTGACCGGTCGGGAACCGGGTCCAGGAGACTTCTGCGTTCGGCAGGCATGCCTCCGCGAGTTGCTGATCCTGGGTGTAGAGATCGGCCGCGGGTCCCCCGAGATAGCCGATACGGATGCGGCCGTCCGCTTCTGACGGCGTCACCGGACACTCGATGTCCTCAGAGCTGTTGACCCAATCATTGGCCGGTGGTCCGACGCAGGCCGTGGTCCCGAGTCCGGTCGCAGCGAGGATGCCGACGACGGGAAGAAAGCGCCGTGGTTTCACGTGAAACCGTGTGCGTGACTGAATCACTGCTTCGTCCTCCAGGGTGCATAGGTACGCTCCACCCACAGCAGCAGCTGATCGAGGAGCAGGGCGGCGACACCGATCACGATGATGCAGGCGATCGCCAGGGCGGTGTCCATCTGGGTTCCCGAGATATAGGCGAGCCCGCCGATGCCCGGGATTCCGTCGTTCATCTCGGCCGCGACAATGGCGGACCAGCACAGGCCGGAGGCCAGCCGGATGCCGTTGATGATGTCCGGGAGAGCACCGGGAAGTAGCACGGTCCGGAAGACCTGTCGTCGGTTCGCGCCGAGGGACTGCGTCGCCAGAACCCAGTCCCGACGGACTCCGGTCACACCGGACAGTGTCGCGACAGCCACGGTCGGGAAGGACGCGAGGAAGAGCAGAACCACCTTCGACTGGTCGCCGATACCGAACCAGACGATGAGCAGACCGATGTAGCCCAGCGGAGGAAGGGCACGGAGGAAGGACAGGTAGGGCTCGACGATCGACCGGACGGCAGCGCTGCTACCCAGCCCCCACCCGACGAGAATGCCGACGACAGTGCCGGCGCCGAGGCCGACAGAGATGCGCTCGATCGTCGCAAGCAGATGCCGCCAGAGGAAGTACCCCTGGACGCCGCACTCCTGACGGTTGCTTGACGCCGACGGCGCCTCACAGAGATTGGTGGAGACGAGTTTGTCGGCGACCTCACCCGGTCCAGGAAGAACGACAGGATCCAGTCCTGCCCAACGGGCGACCGCCCACCAGACGGCAATGACTCCCGCGAGGACGCCGAGATGGCGCCCGATATGAGTCAGGCGTCCCCACCCCACTCCCCCACTCTTCACAGCGACGGGTGGCGTCGTGGTCTTTGTCGCCGTTGCATCGGCGCGGATGGTCGTACTCATGCCGAATTCCGCACTGAATCCGCGGTACCCACGGGTGCCTCATGATTCGTCACTGTGACGCCTCGTCGCTGGAGTGCGGGAACGGTCCCCTCCCCCACCTGGAAGCTCTCCTCCAGATGCGGATAGCCCGAAAGGATGAAGTGTCGGATGCCGGACTGACGGAACGCATCGATGGTCGCGGCAACCTGATCGTGGGAACCGACGAGCGCAGTGCCCGCTCCGCCACGGAGCAGTCCGATGCCGGACCACAGTCCCGGAGAGAATTCGAGCGCCCGGGCGTCCCCGCCGGCGACGAATCCCTCGCCACGGCCGTGGATCTCCGACATCCGGCGCTGCCCGACCGACTGGGAGGTCTTGAGCCCTGCCTGGGCCCGGGCCACATCGCCGGGGTCGATGGAGTCGTAGATCTTCTGTGCGACGGCCCAGGCCTCTTCTTCGGTGTCGCGGGAGATGACATGGAGGCGGATGCCGTAGTCGAGCGTCCTGCCGTAGGCTGCGGCGCGGGCAGAGACGGTCTCCAGCTTCGCAGCGACGTCATCGGGGTGCTCACCCCAGGTGAGGTAGACGTCGGCACGCTTCGCGGCGGTCTCGATGCCGGCCGGCGAGGATCCGCCGAAGAAGACCGGCGGAACAACAGAGGGACGCCGCGCCAGAGAAGCCCCGTCGACAGAGATGTGGTCACCGTGGACGTCCACCGGGTCAGACTCCGTCCACAGCCGGTGAACCAGGTCGAGCGACTCGTCAGCGGCACCGTAGCGCTGCTCCTTGGTGGAGTAGTCACCGTAGGCACGCTGTTCGGCGTCCTCACCACCGACGACGACGTTGAGCAGCAACCGGTTTCCGGAGAGCTCCTGGTAGGTCTGTGCCTGCTGGGCGAGGAGTGTGGCCGGAACAAGGCTGGGACGGTAGGCGACAAGGAACTTCAGACGCTCGGTCGCGCCGAGCAGGGCCGCGGTGGCGAGCCAGGAGTCCTGGCACCAGCGACCGGTGGGGGTGAGGACAGACTCGAAGCCGTTGTACTCCGCAGCCTGGGCCAGCTGGGTGAGATAGCGCAGGTCAGGGAACCGGTCGCCGAGCTGGGCGTCGGCACCGTGCCCACCTCCGACGATTCCGCGGGAGTCGCCGTTGGTGGGGAGGAACCAGTGGAGGGTCACATCGGAGGGTGTTGGAAGAGTCATAGCCATCGAGTAGACCAGTCGGTCTGCACTGAACCCACCGATCCATTCCCGGTGATCGGAACAGACAGAGCAGTCTGTTCTTTTCATTCGGAGTGACCTAATGTGGCTCCCATGACCCTCACTGTCGCTGACGCCCCCGCAACAGAAACCACACCCGGCACCGCCCACTTCGCCACGCCGGTCACCGGCGCTGCCCGGGTCCTGCACCAGATCAGGACCACACCGGGGATCACCCGCACCCGGCTCCATGAGGATCTGGAGCTTTCACAACCCACGGTGACCAGACATGTCGCAGCACTGATCGATGCCGGACTCGTGGAGCAGGCGTCCTCCTCCCAGTCCTCGGCCACCACCGTCGGCCGTCCCGGCACCACACTGCTGCCCGCCGGGCGCCACCACACCGCCCTCGGTGCACACGTCGGCCTGCGCAGTACCCAACTGGTCGCCGTCGACGGTTCCGGACGGCCGTTGCGTTCCCGCACCCTCAAGCTCCCGCTCGCCGACCTCTCCCCCGAGGACGCACTGGAAGCGGTCAGTCACGGTCTCACCAGCCTCGGACGCGATCTCCCCGACCCGGTAAGTCTCGGTGTCGCGTTCTCCTCCCCGGTGGATGCTGCCGGCCGCGTCTCCTCGCAGGCCTACGGGTGGGACGACGTGGATGTCGCCGGCATTCTCGGACGCGCGGACACCGGGATCCCGGTCTCACTGGCGACAGGTGTCGGTGCCATGGCCGGGGCCGAGCTGACCAGCACTCCCCTGAGGAGCGCCGACAACGACATTCCCGGAGGGCGCTCCACCCTCTACGTCTACGCCCGGGAGCTGGTCGCCCACTCCTGGATCGTCGGGGACGCCGTCCACCAGCCGTTCACGGGGACCTCCCCCACCGCCTTCACCACCATCGCCGAGTCCGGATCCTTCCGCAGTTCACGGGGTGGAACCGGGTATCCGCTGGGCACCACGGCCGTACTCGACGCGGCACGCCGCAAGGGTCTGGGTGTGTCGTCCATCCCCGAACTGGTCGCACTGGCGTCCTCCAATGCGGTGGCCCGGGCGCTGCTCGACGAGCGTGCCGAACTGCTGGGACGCATCATCACGCTGGCGGTGGAGGTCGTGGACCCGGCGACCGTGGTCTTCGCCGGTGACGCGTTCACCGCCGATCCGGACGCCGTGAAGATCATCGCCGGTGGACTGCAGCGCAGTGCTCCACGACGGGGGTTGAGCATCCAACGGGCCGGCGACGGGATCCTGTCCCGGGCGGCCGCGGTGACGGCCCTGCACCGGCTGTGGACGGATCCGCTGGGCTGAGCCGCTCAGCTGATCCGCTCGACGAAGGCCTCGAGCCGGTCGGAGATGTCCTGCGGTTCACGGGCCCAGCGGTTGTGGCCCAGGGTGCCGGGCAGTTCCTCGACGAGCGGATATGCCTTCGGCATGAGATTCGCCAGGGCACGGCAGGAATCGACGGTGCAGTAGTCGTCGTTGCTGTACCGGGTCAACAGGACCGGCACCCGCACGGCCTGCAGCGCCTCCATGTAGTCCAGGTCTCGGCCGCGCAACCGGTCAAGGGAGTTCGTGCGACCGAACCGCGCCCATTCCTTCAGCTGGACGCCGGACTGACGTCCGTACCCGGAGACATCGAGCGGACCGCCGGGCCAGTACCCGAGGATGCGTCCGACAGTGCCCATCATCAGGCCGCCGATTCGCAGGCGGCGTCGTTCCGGATTCGGGAAGGCGCGGGCGAACGGTGAGCCGGTGCCGACCCCCATCAGTCCGATGAGCCCCAGCTCACGGGCCTCCGGACGCGCCAGAAGCAGTGAACCGATCTGGCCACCCATCGAGTGGGTGAGCAGGATGACCGGGTGGTCCTCGGCGAGGTCGAGACGCGACTTCACCGCACGGATGGTGCGGGGATAGTCCTCGGACGCCAGGTCGTGGTAGCCCCACCGGTCGGTCAGGGACGCCACGGCGGTACTGGATCCCTGGCCACGCAGCTCACCGATACCGACCGGGAAACCGCGTCGCGAGAGCTCCTCGGCGATCGGACGGTAGTAGCATGCGCCGACGCCGAAACCGGGCCAGATCATGATCAGCGGCCGGGTGGCGCCACTCCCCGGGAAGACCGGGACACGGGAGGCGGAGCCGTCGGGCATGGCCACCAGGATGCTGCTGGCCGGGACCGTCGTCACATCAGACATCGAGGAACCGGACGTCCTTGGCGTTGCGGGTGATGAAGCTGCGGCGGGCGACCACATCGTCGCCCATGAGGACGGCGAAGGTCTCGTCGGCGTCCGCGGCGTCCTCCAGGGTGACCTTCTTGAGGATGCGGTCCTGCGGGTCCATGGTGGTCTCCCACAGCTCCTTGGCATTCATCTCGCCGAGGCCCTTGTAGCGCTGGATGCCGTCGTCCTTGTTGATCTTACGGCCCTTCTCCAGCCCCTCCTTGAGCTGCTCATCGCGCTCGGCGTCGGAGTAGGCGAAGCCGGGCTCACCCTTGCCCCACTTCAGCTTGTACAGCGGCGGCATGGCGAGGTACACGTAGCCCTCCTCCACCAGCGGACGCATGAAGCGGAACAGCAGGGTCAGCAGCAGGGTGGCGATGTGCTGGCCGTCGACATCGGCGTCGGCCATGAGCACGATCTTGTGGTACCGCAGCTTGGAGATGTCGAACTCGTCGTGGATACCGGTACCCAGGGCGGTGATGATCGCCTGGACCTCGGCGTTCTTCAACACCTTGTCCAGCCGGGCCTTCTCCACGTTGAGGATCTTGCCGCGCAGCGGGAGGATCGCCTGGTACATCGAGTCGCGGCCGGACTTCGCCGAACCACCGGCGGAGTCACCCTCCACGATGTAGAGCTCGGACTTCACCGGGTCCTTGGAGCGGCAGTCGGCGAGCTTGCCGGGCAGCCCACCCAGGTCGGTGGCGGACTTACGACGCACCAGGTCACGGGCCTTACGGGCGGCATCGCGGGCCTGGGCGGAGGAGACTGCCTTGGAGATGATCGCCTTGGCCTCGGCCGGGTTGGCGTCGAACCAGGCGGCGACGTGCTCGTTGACCATCTTCTGCACGAAGCCCTTGATCTCGGTGTTACCGAGTTTGGTCTTCGTCTGGCCCTCGAACTGCGGGTCGCCGACGCGTACGGAGATCACGGCGGCCAGGCCCTCGCGGCAGTCATCGCCGGTGAGCTTGCCGTCCTTCTCCTTCATCAGCTTGTGGTCCCGAGCGTAGCGGTTCATCAACGAGGTCAGCGCGGCGCGGAAACCCTCCTCGTGGGTACCGCCCTCGATGGTGTTGATGGTGTTGGCGAAGGTGTGCACCGACTGGGCGTAACCGGAGTTCCACTGCATCGCGACCTCGACCTCGTGATCGTCGCCCTCGGCGTCGAAACCGATGATGGTGGGGTGCACCGTGGTCTTGGAGCGGTTGAGGTGGGTGACGTAGTCCTTCAGGCCGTCCGGGTAGTGGAAGACCTTGGTGCGCACCTTGGGGGCGGCTGCCTTCTCCTCGGCGGACTGCTCCTCCTCGGTCTTCGGCGCGGCGGCGTCCTCGGTGGCCTCGGCGGCGACGCTCTCGGCCTCGACCTCCTCCTCGACGATCTGCTTACGCTCGTCGGTGAGGGTGATGGTCAGACCCTTGTTGAGGAACGCCATCTCCTGCAGCCGACGACACACCGTCTCGAAGTTGTAGGTGGTGGTCTCGAAGATCGCTGGATCGGCCCAGAACCGCTGCCGGGTACCGGTGCCACGGGCCTTCTTGACCTGCACGAGCTCCTCGGGCAGGGAGTTGTTGAACTTCTGGTTCCACAGGTAGCCGTCGCGGGTGATCTGGGTCTCGACCCGGCTCGACAAGGCGTTGACCACGGAGATACCGACACCGTGCAGACCACCGGAGACCGCGTAGGCCTGGGAGTCGAACTTACCGCCGGCGTGCAGCTCGGTCATGACGACCTGGACGGTGGGACGCCCCGTCGGGTGCATCTCCACCGGGATACCACGGCCATTGTCGGCGACCTCGACGGAGCCGTCGTCGTGCAGGGTGACCTCGACCTTGTCGGCGTAGCCGGCCATGGCCTCATCGACGGAGTTGTCGACAACCTCCCAGATCAGGTGGTGCAGGCCGCGCTCACCGGTGGAGCCGATGTACATTCCGGGGCGCTTGCGGACGGCCTCCAGGCCCTCGAGGATGGTGATGGAATCCGCGCCGTAGTCACCGTTGTTCTGGGGGATGTTCTCGGCCTCAGCCACAGTCGCTACCGTTCCTTTACGAGACTCGTCTTGTCCTGGAAGCTCCAGGACACTAACCACACCATCATACCAGCTGACTACCAGCTGACGTGCCGATCAGCCGTAGGTATCGCGAGGTCCGCGTCCCGAAACATGCAGTGGCCCATGCCGCCAACTCGGCGCCTTCGGCCCGTAGATCTTCAACTCGGCGACGACGTCCGGCCCGACCCTGCGGGCGATGGTCTGCAGAATGGTGGTCTGCATCAGCCGCAGGTTGGTCGCCCAGGCGGTGGAGTCACTCTCGATGTGGAGGTGTCGTTTCTGCTCGTTGTACTTCACCACGCGGGTATGTCCGGCGATGTTCTCTCCGACGATCTCCGGCCACGCACTACGCAGCTGCCCGATCGCGAAGTTCCGTGACCAGCCATTACGTCGGATCTCCTTGACAACGAGCTCGTTGAAAGCGCCGGGGTCACGGTAACTCCGGTCGAGCCGTCCGTCGTAGCGGGTCTTCATACGTTTCGGACGCCGCCCCCGTCGCCGAGGGTTGTACGGCGTGCGGCGCCCAGCGGTGCCGGGGGTGTCGCCACCGTTGCCGGACGTGGCATCGGCGCTCGCCGCCGCGCCGTCCCGCCCATTTCCGGTGTCTTTCCTGTGTGTCGGACGCCCCGACAACGCCTTGAGCATCTCCAGGCGATCCTCGATGGGATCATTCATGACAGCTCCGAAATCCGGCCGTCATCGGTGTCGGTCGCCCGGACCTGGTGGACGGTCGCCTTCTCCAGCAACGCCTCGGGGATGTCCTCCCCCACCGCAGCGGTGATCAGCACCTGTTCGGCATCGGAGGCGAGCTCCACCAGTGCTGCGCGGCGGGTACGGTCCAGTTCGGCGAAGACATCATCGAGGATGACCACCGGCTCCGTGCCGTCCGCCCGGTGCATCCGGTGTGCGGCCAGACGCAGCGTCAATGCGAATGACCAGGATTCACCGTGGCTGGCGAAGCCCTTCGCAGGCTGGGACCCCAGGGTCAGCAGCATATCGTCCCGGTGCGGACCGACCAGGGTGATGCCCCGGTCGAGTTCCTGGGATCTCCTGGTCGCGAAGCCTTCCAGCAGCAGTGCTTCAGCAACATCCGGGTCGAGAAGCTGCGGTTCCCCCGGTCCCCCGTGGTCACCGACGGTGGCGGTGTAGGAGATCAGGGCAGGACGCGACCCCGGTGCCAGCCGGGCGTAGGTGTCTGCGACGTGTGGGGCGAGGTCGTGGACCAGCTGCACCCGGGCCGACATGATCTGGCCGCCGAGGTGGGCCAGCCGGGCGTCCCACACGTCGAGTGTGGCCAGCGCGGACTCATCGGTGTCACCACTGCGCAACAGGGCATTGCGCTGGCGCAGGGCCTTGTCGTAGTCGCTGCGCACCCCGGCCAGACGCGGATAGCGGGCGATCATGGTCTGGTCGAGGAACTGGCGGCGCTGTTCCGGCTCGCCGCGGACCAGGGCGAGGTCCTCCGGGGCGAACAGGGTGGTGCGCACGACACCGGCGATGCCGCGCTGGTTCTTCACCGCGGTCCGGTTCACCGCCGCCTGGTTGGCGCCCTGGGCATTCAGGACGAGGTGGGCGGTCAGCTCGCGGCCCTGGTTGACTGCGGTGGCGGAGATCCGGGCGGACGGTTGTCCCTGGCGCACGAGGGCGGCGTCCGAACTGATCCGGTGTGAGCCCAGGTGGGCGAGGTAGCCGAGGGCCTCGATGATGTTGGTCTTGCCGTTGCCGTTCGGGCCGGCGAAAACCGTGATTCCCGGGGTCAGCTCGACGTCGAGCTGACGCCAGGAGCGGAAGTCACCGAGATGGAGCGAGCGAATGTACATGTCAGCCGGGCAGGCGGACCGGCATCAGCAGGTAGGTGAAGGTGGATTCCGGGGTCGGGAAGGTCCCGTCGGTGGACTGCTCGGGCAGCTCGGAGGGCTCGGGCACCAGGATGGCCGACCGGGATGCCTGGTTGAATCCGAAGACCACGCGGTCGGTACCGATGGAACCCAGACCATCCTTGAGGTAGCTGGGGTGGAAGGCGATGACCAGCGGCTCGCCGGCGAAGGCGCAGGGTAGCTGCTCCTTGGCTTCACCGAGGTCACTGCCGCCGGCGGAGAGGGTGAGGTTGCCTTCGCTGAAGTCCAGCTTCACCGGGGAGTTGCCGTCGGTGACCAGGGAGACACGTCGGATCGCGTCGAGCAGCGGCGAGATCTCCACGCTGGCCAGGGAAGTGTGGCTCTTCGGCAGCAGGGAGCGGAACTTCGGGAAGTCCGCGTCGATGAGCCGGGTGGTGGTGCGACGTTCTGCGGTGGAGATACCGAGAAGACGGCCACCTTCGGGGTCCAGGGCGATTTCGACCGGCTCACCGTGGGCGTCCAGCGACTTGGCCGTCTCGGCGAGGGTACGGGCCGGGATGAGGAGTTCTCCGGAGATGTCGGCCCGGGCCGGTGCCCAGTCCAGGGTGCGCACGGCGAGACGGAAGCGGTCGGTGGCGGCGAGTACGAGGTGCTCGCCGTCGATCTCCATGCGGATACCGGTGAGCATCGGCAGGGTGTCGTCGCGGCTCGAGGCGGTGGCGACCTGGGTGATGACCTGGGCGAAGAGATCCGGGTCCAGGGTTCCGGCGACCTGCGGGAACTCCGGGAGGACGGGGTAGTCCTCGATGGTCATCGCGGGCAGCTCGAAGTGGGAACTACCGCAGTTGACCTGGACCTTGGTGCCGTCGAAGTCGAGCTTGACCGGCTTGTCCGGCAGGGCGCCGATGATGTTGGACGCCAACCGTCCGGCGACCAGGACCTGGCCTGGCTCGGCGACATCGGCGGAGACACGAACCTTGGTGGACACCTCACGGTCGAAGCCGGAGAGCTGGAGGCCGTCCTCGGTGGCGTCGATGAGCACACCGCGCAGAATCGGCTGGCTGGCTTTGCTCGGAAGGTTGCGTGCCACCCAGGCCAGTGCCGAGGAAAAATCATCCTTGGACACGGTGAAGCTGACGTGCTGGTCCACGCGAGGGGTCCTTTCTCTGGCGAGTCTCTGGTCGAGTCCTTTTGCTGGAACTCACACTAGCCGACCTGTCGGACTCACGGTACCGAGCGGCCATCCTGGCCGAGCTCGTCCGGGAGGGCAGAACGTCGAGGCGATCCGGCGATGTGCACACCGGTTGTTTCTTCTTGGAGTTTTACATGGAAATTTCAGTAGTAGCAGTAGGGGGTGTGGATTCTGTGGATAACAGACGATCCTGGCGGTCTCTCTGCTGGTCAGGTTCGTGGCCGTCGGCTGCGGATTTTGTGCACACTGGGTGCATGTAAGTGTGGATAACTGGGGCGAAATGTGGATAACGTCCGGCGGGTGGTAGTTATCCACAATTTGTGCACTTGGTGCCCTGTTGCTGTCCACTGCTTATCCACAGCGGTGACCTGCGCTTATGTCGAAGTTGGAGTAGTGCTCACACTGCCGTGACCTGCTGAATTACAAGAATGTCATTTGTCCACATCCCGGTGATGGAATGTGGATGGTGCAGGTCGAGAGACGCCGCATTGGCCTGGTCGCGTTGCTGGATGTGACGAAGATCACTTAATGACACGCCGTGAATTACAAGAATGTGCAGTTCTCTGTGGAATTGTGGACAACTTATCGAACCTGCAGGTCATACAGTGTGGAGAACTGTCAGTTGCTTGTCCATAACTGGAGGGATCCGGTGGAAAAGCACGTGGACAAGTCTACAACCCCTGGTCAGGCCCTGCCGTGCCCAGTCGACCCCCGCTGGCCCCCGC
>OMJG01001392.1_pt1 | contig 14102 bp, 11 predicted proteins | sample 1646431 | NCBI WGS metagenome assembly OMJG01 (sample SAMN03771674, study PRJEB25209) | food metagenome | isolation source: Cotija cheese | place: Mexico:Jalisco,Michoacan | collected 2011-12-12
GAGGGCATCCAGCTCCTCATCCTCCGGGGTGATCTCCGGGTCCTGGTCGTGCTCCAGGACCAGCCCGTCCATGAGGTTGTTCGACGGCAGGAACTCCAGCAGCTCCCGCAGGAAGTCGAAGGCGTCCTCCTCGTCCTCGGCCAGGTACTGGGAGGTGCCGGTCACCGCGTTGTGGGAGCGCGCCCCGCCGAGGGTCTCCATGTCCACGTCCTCACCCGTGACCGTCTTGATGACGTCCGGGCCGGTGATGAACATGTGGGAGGTCTTGTCCACCATGATCACGAAGTCCGTCAGCGCGGGGGAGTAGGCCGCCCCGCCCGCGCACGGTCCCATGATCACGGAGATCTGGGGGACGACGCCGGAGGCGCGCACGTTCATCCGGAAGATGTCCGCGAACATCGCCAGGGAGTCCACCCCCTCCTGGATGCGCGCCCCGCCGCCGTCGTTGATCCCGATGACGGGGCAGCCGTTGCGCAGCGCGAACTTCTGCACCTTGACGATCTTCTCCCCGTTCACGCGGGACAGAGAACCGCCGAAGACCGTGAAATCCTGCGAGTACACCGCCACCAGGCGCCCGTCCACGGTGCCGTAGCCGGAGACCAGGCCGTCACCCAGCGGCTTCTTCGCCGCCATCCCGAAGGCCGTGGAATGGTGGGTGGCCAGGGCGTCGAACTCCACGAAGGAGCCCTCGTCCAGCAGCATCTCCAGGCGCTCGCGGGCCGTGGACTTGCCGCGGGAGTGCTGCCGCTCCACCGGCGCCTGCCCCGTGGGCAGCAGGGAGGCCTCGCGCCGGGCGTAGAAGTCGGCGATCCGGCCGGCGGTGGTGGACAGATCCGGTCCGTCCTGCTGCTCGGAGTCCTGCGGGGCGGGGGTTTCGGTCATGGGCACTTCCTCAGACGATGCGGATCGATGCGCGGACGGTGGGATGGCGCGCCGTGGTCGCGGCGGAAGGGACGGATCAGCCTCAGCTGGTCGGCTCCTCCGGTGCCCCCACTGTACCCAGCACCGGGTTCCAGCGGTGGATCCGGCGTTCGGTCACCACTCCTCCGGTGCGCATCGGATCCTCGTCCAGCAGCTGGGCCACCTCCTCCTCCGACTCCGCGCGCAGGATCAGCAGCGCCTGGTCGGACCCGTCGGTGAACGGGCCGGAGACCAGCAGCCTGCCCTGCTCCAGGAGTCCGGCGAGGAAGCGCCGGTGGGCCGGTCGGTGCGCGGCCTGCGCCTCGGCCGGGCCGTAACTGTACAGGACGGCGAAGTGCTCGCTCACGGTGATGGATCCTCTCGGGCGGGGATGGGTCGGGGGCGGGCGCATCCAGCCCTCGCCCGGTTCCGCCTCCTAAACTAGCTCACACCCCCGTCCGCGTCCGCGCCCGCCGCGGGCACACCACCCGGCCCTTGCCAAGGAGAGACCCGTGTCCGAAGACTTCCCCGCCCCGCACGAGCCCGCCCAGGGCGGGGCACGGGCGCCGCTGCGTCGGCAGGTCCTGACCGGCGCGGACGACGTCGTGCCGGAACTGGCGCGGCTGCTGCGTGCGGCCCCCGTGCAGGTAGTGGAGGAGGTGGATTCCACCAACGATGAGCTGGTGCGCCGACTGGCGGATCCGACCCAGCGTCCCGTCCACGGCACCGCCGTGCTCGCCGAGCACCAGCGGGCCGGCAGGGGGCGACGGGACCGGAGCTGGACGTCCCCGGCGCGCAGCTCGGTGATGCTCTCGGTGCTGGTTCGTCCGGAGCGCCCCGGGCGTCCGCGCACCCTGGAGCCGGACTCCCTGCATTGGCTGACCCTGCTCATGGCGCTGGCCGGTCAGCGGGCCATCCGCGCCGTCGCCGGGCTGCCGGCGCTCATCAAGTGGCCCAACGACCTGCTCCTGGAGGGAGCCAAGACCGCGGGGATCCTGGCCCGGGTGGCCCCGGATCCGCAAGGTCGCCTGTGCGTGGTGGTCGGCATAGGGATCAACGTCGATCTGGACAGGGACCAGCTGCCGGTGCCCACCGCGACCTCCCTGCGGGCCGAGCTGACCCGGGTGGGAGGCCGGGGCGAGACCGTCGTGGATCGCACGATCCTGGCAGCCGAGGTCATCGCCGGGTTCCGGGACCTGCTCGAGCGCTTCGAGGCCGTGGGCGGTGATCCGTCCCGACCGCTGCCCGCATCGGCGGTGGGGCAGACCTCCGCTCCGGCACCGGACTCCAGCCTGCTGGAGGCGCTGCGGGCCCGTCTGGACACCCTGGGGCGCCGGGTGCGGGTGCAGCGGGCCGGCCAGCCCGATCTCACCGGTGTCGCGCAGGACCTCACCGCCGACGGGGCGCTGCTGGTGCGCCGAGACGACGGGGTCCGCGAGGAGGTCTCCGTGGGAGACGTCGTCCATCTGCGTCCGGCCGAGGAAGGCCGGGATGGTGGGGGGAGTCGATGAGGTTCCGGGCGCCCCTGGAACCGGGGGAGGAGGTCGTGACCTGCAATCGGGCCCACCCCACCCGGCTGCTGCGCCCCGCCCTGACCCTGCTCGCCGCGATCTTCCTGGCCAGCGTCCTGCAGGTGGTCGCCGGGGCGTATCCGGCGTGGTCCCCGGTGGGTCCGATCCTGCTGGTCGCGGCCCTGATCTACGCCGTGGCCAGGCTGTGCCGCTGGCTGGTCACGGGATACGCGCTGACCACCCGCCGCATCGTGATCTTCCGGTCCCTGCGGGCCCGGCGGCCCCTGGCGCTGCCCCTGGAGCAGGTGCTCGGCGTCGTCGGCCCGCGCGGAGTGGCCCACCGGGTGGTGGGCAGCGGCACGGTGCGCGTGGCGCTGCCCGGGCAGGCCTTCGACCTGACCCATCAGAAGGAGCCCGCACGCTTCGCGCGCCTGTGCGAGCAGCAGCGGGCCGAGTTCATCGGCCGAGGCAGGAGGTCCGGGGTGTAGGCTTCTCATGCATGGCCTGTGACCTGGACAACCCTTTCCGGTCGCAGTGACGGCAGCGTCGCCGAGCTCCTGCGCGGTCGGCAGCGGCGCGCCGCCCCGTCGGCCCCGACCGCGCGCAGAGGATCCGCCGCATCCACGACCCCGAGACCAGGAAGGTGGAGCTCATCGTGCCCCAGGACGTTCCCGAGGACGCACCGGTCTACACCGGACCGCAGACCAGTCAGCTGAACCTCGCGAACCCGGCCCAGTCCAACCTCTACGGCTCCGTGGAGGCCAAGGCGGCCGTCGGAGCGCTGGAACGCGCCCTGCTGGGGCAGAACCGCAGCCTGCGCCGGGAGGAGGCGGCCGAGGCCGCGGGCGTCTCCCTGCTCGGGGCGCGGAAGATGTGGCGCGCCCTGGGTCTGCCCAACCTCAAGGACGAGGACGTCTTCTTCACTCCCTTCGACGTCGAGGCGCTGCGCACCATGGCGGATCTGGTGGACAACGCGGACATCACCGAGTCCGGGGTCATGTCCATCGTCCGGTCGGTGGGGCAGATGACGGACCGGATGGTCGCCTGGCAGATCGAGGCGCTGGTGGAGGACATGGTCGCCCATCGCGGGGTCACCGACGCCGAGGCGCGGCGCCATCTGCTCACCATCCTGCCGCAGCTGATCGAGCAGCTGGATCAGCTGATCCACTACGGCTTCCGTCGCCAGCTCAACGCGGCGGTGATCCGTCTGGCGCTGAAGGCGGAGAAGCCCGGTGAGGCAGACGCGGACGAGGACGGGGACGACCGGTTCCGTCCGCTGCCGCTGGTGCGCGGGATCGGCTTCGCCGACCTGGTCTCCTACACCTCGCTGTCCCGGCGCATGGGCGAATCCACCCTGGCCAGCCTCGTGCAGCACTTCGAGCAGCGCTGCGCCGAGATCGTGGCGGTGGGCGGCGGACGGATCATCAAGACGGTGGGCGATGAGATCCTGTTCCTCACCGAATCCCCGGAGGCCGGGGCCCGGATCTCCCTGGCACTGTCCCGGATGATCGACGAGGACCCCGCCCTGCCGGAGGCCCGCGTCGCTTTTGTCTGGGGGCGGATCCTGCCTAGGCTGGGGGATGTCTACGGTCCGACCGTGAACCTCGCCTCGCGCCTGGTGGCCCTGGCCGAACCCGGCGTCGTGCTCGTCGACGCCGACACCGCCGAGGTGCTGCGCGGGGACGAGCGCTTCGTCCTGCGTCCGCAGAGCGTGCGCAACGTGCGCGGATTCGGAGACGTCCAACCCGTGGTCCTGGACCCGGGCATCGGCCCCGAACTGGAGATTGACTTCGAATGACGACCGCCGCCGAGCTGGCCACCTGCATCGGTGCCACGACCCACCAGGGCTGCCACCGTCAGAACAACGAGGACTCGCTGATCACCCGCGGGAACCTCTGCGTCGTCGCCGACGGGATGGGCGGTCACGAGGCCGGGGAGGTCGCCAGCTCGATCGCCGTGCGGACCCTGGCCGAGGCCCCGCTGTTTCGCACCGAGCGCTTCGAGGTGTCCGCCGAGGAGGAGCCCGAGGACAGCGCGCGGGGACTGTTCCGCCGACGTCGGAAGACCACCTCCGCCCTGAACGCGAAGATCATGGAGGTCCTCGGCCGGGTCAAGGCCGTGATCGGCGAGGCCGACGAGAACATCAAGAAGGCCGGACGCATGCGCGCCGGCACCACGCTGACCGGGGCCTGGCTGACCCGCATCGGAGAGCAGCCCCTGTGGATCGTGTTCAACGTGGGGGACTCCCGCACCTACCGGCTGCGCCGGGACACGGACCAGCCCATCAGCCACGAGCCGCTGTCCGTCTCCCAGTCCCCGGTGGAGGGGATCAGCCTGGAGCAGATCACCGTGGACCACTCCGAGGTGCAGTACCTCGTGGACACCGGCCAGATCACCGCCCTGGAGGCGCTGATCCACCCGCGGCGCAACGTCATCACCCGGGCGCTGGGCACCGGGAACTACTGGGAGCCGGACTTCTGGGTCATCCCCGCCCAGGTGGGGGACCGGCTGATGATGTGCTCGGACGGGCTCTCCGGGGAGCTGTCCAACGGGTACATGGCCAAGGTCCTGGCCACCGTGGAGCACCCCAAGGACGCCGCGGACGTGCTGCAGGCCGCCGCGCTGCGCTCCGGGGGCCGGGACAACATCTCCGTGATCGTCGCCGACGCCGTGCCGGCGGGCTCCTGCACCGACCACGGCTGCGACGGGGACACCGACGGGGTGCACGAGACCGCCCCGGAGGAGGGGGTGCTGGACCTGGACTCCTTCAACCCGGGCCAGGATCCGGATGGCCCCCTGGCCCCGGAGGAGACCACGGTCGATCCCGAGCGCTGAGCGTCGGCCCCGGGCCCGCTCGCGTCCCCCGGTGGGCGGGGCCGGGGGCCATGGGGGACAATGGTCTGCCGTGAGCACCGAGAAGACCCGCGCCCAGCACGCCACCGCCGACGCCGACCGCGAGATCCCCGAGGAGCGGCTGAAGGACCGCTACGCCGAGCTGATCGAGCAGGTCCGCGCCGCGCGCACCGCCTACTACCTGGAGGACGCCCCGAGGATCTCCGACGCCTCCTACGATGCGCTGTACCGCGAGCTGGAGACGCTGGAGGCCGAGCATCCGGAGCTGGTCGCCAACGACTCCCCGACCCAGGAGGTCGGCGGGGAGGTCTCCGAGGCCTTCGCCCCGGTGCGGCACCTGGAGAGGATGTACTCCCTGGAGGACGTGTTCTCCGTCGAGGAGCTGCGCGCCTGGCTGACCCGGGCCCGGGAGTCCATCGAGCGGCTGCGCCCCGGGGCGCGCCCGGCCTGGCTGACCGAGCTGAAGATCGACGGACTGGCGGTGAACCTGCTGTACCGGGAGGGGCGCCTGGTGCGCGCCGCGACCCGCGGGGACGGGACCACGGGGGAGGACGTGACCCGCAACGTCGCGACCATCGCCTCCATCCCCCAGCGGCTGACCGGTGAGGACGTGCCCGCGGAGATCGAGGTGCGCGGCGAGATCTTCATCGCCTCGGCCGACTTCCGGGAGCTGAACGAGGCCCTGGTCGCGGCCGGCAAGGCGCCCTTCGCCAACCCGCGCAACGCCGCGGCCGGATCCCTGCGGCAGAAGGACCCGGAGGTCACCGCACGGCGTCGGCTGTCCGTGTTCATCCACGGCATCGGCCACCGCACGGAGCTGGCCGCGGACTCCCAGTCCCAGACCTACGAGCTGCTGGCCTCCTGGGGGCTGCCGGTGAGCCCCTACGCCCGGGTGCTGGAGACCGAGGAGCAGATCCTGGACTTCATCGGGCACTACGGGGAGCACCGGCATGACCTGGTGCACGAGATCGACGGCATCGTCGTCAAGGTGGATGACTTCCGCACCCAGGCCCTGCTGGGACACACCTCCCGGGTGCCGCGCTGGGCCGTGGCCTTCAAGTACCCGCCGGAGGAGGTCAACACCCGGCTGCTGGACATCGAGGTCAGCATCGGGCGCACCGGACGGGCCACCCCCTACGGGCTGATGGAGCCGGTGAAGGTGGCCGGGTCCACCGTCTCCATGGCCACCCTGCACAACCAGGACGTGGTGAAGGCCAAGGGGGTGCTGATCGGGGACACCGTGGTGCTTCGCAAGGCCGGGGACGTGATCCCGGAGATCGTCGGCCCCGTGGCGGCCCTGCGCGACGGCACCGAACGGGAGTTCAGGATGCCCGAGACCTGCCCCTCCTGCGGGACGCCCCTGGCCCCGGCCAAGGAGGGGGACGTGGACCTGCGCTGCCCCAATCATCGATCCTGCCCCGCCCAGCTGTGGCAGACCCTGGCCTACATCGGCTCCCGCTCCGTGCTGGACATCGACGCCCTGGGGGAGGAGACCGCCCAGGCGCTGACCCAGCCGGCCGAGCCCGCCGAGCCCCCGCTGGTGTCCATGGCGGGGCTGTTCGAGCTGAGACCCGAGGATCTGGAGCCGGTGCAGACGTGGCGGGACACCTTCCTCACCGACGAGGCCGGCAAGCGGGTGCGGGCCGAGGGCGGCGGCTTCCAGCGCACCGGGGAGCAGGAGCTGGTGCCCTACTTCTACGGGCGCATCCCGGTGGACGCCCCCGCGCGGGTCAAGGGGCTGCGTCGGGATCAGCCGCTCAAGCACACCGAGACCCTGTTCGAGGAGCTGGGCAAGGCCAAGGACCGGCCGCTGTGGCGGGTGCTGGTGGCGCTGTCCATCCGCCACGTGGGACCGAACGCCGCGCGCGCCCTGGCCACCCGCTTCGGCTCGATGGCCGCGATCCGCGCCGCCGATCGCGAGGACCTGGCCGAGACGGACGGGGTGGGCCCGGTGATCGCCGACGCCGTGATCGACTGGTTCGCCGAGGACTGGCACCGGGAGATCGTGGACCGGTGGGCCGCGGCCGGGGTGCGGATGGAGGACGAGCGGGACGAGTCCGTGCCGCGGGTGCTGGAGGGGGTCACGGTCGTGGTCACCGGCACCCTGGAGGGGTTCACCCGGGACTCCGCGAAGGAGGCGATCATCCAGCGCGGCGGGAAGGCCTCCGGCTCCGTGTCCAAGCGCACGGACTTCCTCGTGGCGGGGGAGAACGCCGGCTCCAAGCTGGAGAAGGCCGAGCAGTTGGGTGTGAAGATCCTGGATGCACAGGGCTTCGCGGTGCTGCTGCGCGAGGGCCCGGAGGCCTTCGATGCCGCGTGATTCCGCGGGATCCGGGGCCTTCCGGGGTTCGTGACCGGCCCGTGACCTGTGGCCGCCGCCATGCGCGGCGGCCTTGACCCCCTGCGCGGGGTCCGCTTAGGCTGGCACGCGTCCTGCCGGGGACACCCGCGAGGTGCTTCCGACGGCGGGACGACGGAAGGTCAAGCTTCCGTCACGATTTTTGGTTGCCAAGCCCAAAATCGTTATTGTATCGTTATCAAAGTTCATCGCCGCGAGGCGATCACGCTGGTCATCCTGCGCATGGTGCAGGGGCCGAACATGCTGGGTGCTGCCGTACACCGGAGTCGTCTACAGGGCAGACACCTCGAGAAGATCCCCACACACATCGATGGGTAGACGACGGCGCGGAGAAGTCCAGGGATGGACGGAGCGCAGGTGGCCCGAGGAGCATCGTGAAGACTACTTCCACCATCCGTCGTAACGTCCGCCGCGGCACCGCCGCCCTGGTTCTCGGTGGCGTGGCCGCCGGGGCCGTCGCCATGCCTGCCAACGCTGCTCCCCGTTCCGACTGGGAGACCCTGGCTCAGTGCGAGTCCGGCGGCAACTGGAACATCAACAACGGCAACGGCTTCTCCGGCGGGCTGCAGTTCACCCCGTCCACCTGGGCCGCCTTCGGCGGTCAGGGTGCCGCTCACCAGGCCAGTGCCGAGCAGCAGATCGCCGTCGCCGAGCGCGTGCTGGCCGGCCAGGGTTGGGGTGCGTGGCCCGCTTGCTCCGCCAAGCTCGGTCTGAACTCCGCCGCAGACACCTCCGGCTCCGTTGCCCAGACCCAGCAGGTCGAGGCCCCCAAGGCTCAGGCCCAGGCTCCGGCGCAGACCGAGCAGGCTGCCCCCGCGCAGCAGGCCGCCCCGGCCCAGCAGGCCGCTCCGGCTCAGACTCAGTACACCGCTCCGGCCCAGACCGAGCAGGCTGCCCCGGCCCAGACCCAGTACACCGCTCCGGCCCAGACCCAGCAGGTCGCCCCGGCGCAGACCCAGTACACCGCGGCTGCCGGCACCTACACCGTGCAGGCCGGTGACACCCTGTCCGCGATCGCCGCGGCCCACGGTGTCTCCTGGGAGTCCCTGGCTGACGCCAACGCCTCCACCGTCTCCAACCCCCACCTGATCTACCCGGGTCAGGTCCTGGAGATCCCGGCCGCGTGAAGCGCCTGATCCGCTCCGGCCCCCGCGGCTGAGCGGATGCCGAGTCCGACGCCCCGCCTCCCTCCCGCTCCGGCGGAAGGGGAGCGGGGCGTCGTCGCGTCCCCGGGTGCGCTCCGGCGAACCCGCCCGGGAGGTTAGCCCGCGGCGGCGCGACTAGACTGACCTGCGGGACGCCCGCGCCGCGCGGGGTCCCGCACCCACCGAACCCGAGCAGGAGAATCCATGTCTGCGATCACCCGCGAGCAGGTCGCCCACCTGGCCGAGCTGGCGCGCATCGACATGACCGACGAGGAGCTGGACGCGATGTCCCGCGAGCTCGAGGTCATCGTCGAATCCGTGCAGTCCGTGTCCGAGATCGCCCAGGAGGACGTCGCCCCGACCGCCCACCCCATCGCGCTGACCAACGTGCTGCGCGAGGACGTCGTCGGGCCCACCCTGACGCAGGAGGAGGCCCTGTCCGGCGCCCCCGACGCCGAGGACGGCCAGTTCAAGGTGCCCGCGATCCTGGGGGAGGAGTAGCCAGATGCCGATGAGCGCCGCAGACCTCACCACCCTCACCGCCGCGCAGGCCGCGGACCTGCTGGGCGCGGGGGAGATCACCTCCGAGCAGCTGGTGCGCGCCCACCTGGAGCGCATCGAGGCCACCGGCCGGGCCGACGGGCTGAACACCTTCCTGCACGTGGACGCCGAGGGCGCCCTGGCCACGGCCCGCGCCGTAGACGAAGATCGCGCCGCCGGGAAGCCGCTGCACCCGCTGGCCGGCGTCCCCGTGGCCGTGAAGGACAACATCGTCACCACCGGGCAGCCCACGACCGCGGCCTCGAAGATCCTCGACGGGTGGGTCAGCCCCTACGACGCGACCGTCGTCGAGCGGATCCGCCAGGCGCGGATGCCGATCCTGGGCAAGACCAATCTGGACGAGTTCGCGATGGGCTCCTCCACCGAGCACTCCGCCTTCGGCCCGACCCGCAACCCGTGGGCCCTGGACCGGATCCCCGGCGGCTCCGGGGGCGGCTCGGCTGCAGCGGTCGCCGCCCACCAGGCGCCCCTGGCCCTGGGCACGGACACCGGCGGGTCCATCCGCCAGCCGGCCTCGGTGACCGGCTCCGTGGGGGTGCACCCCACCTACGGCTCGGTCTCCCGCTACGGGGCGATCGCGATGGCCTCCTCCCTGGACCAGATCGGCCCGCACGCGCGCACCGTGCTGGATGCGGCCCTGCTGCACGAGCTGATCGCCGGACACGATCCCAAGGACTCCACCTCCCTGCCGGATGAGGTCGGGGACTTCGCCGCCCAGGCCCGCGCCGGGGCCGCCGAAGGCGGGATCCGGGGGATGCGCATCGGCGTCATCCGCCAGCTGCAGCAGGCCGAGGGCATCCAGCCCGGGGTCGCCGCCCGGGTGGCCGACGCCCTGGAGGCGCTGCGCGAGGCCGGGGCGGAGATCGTGGAGATCGACATGCCGCACTACCGCTACGCCCTGGGCGCGTACTACCTGCTGATGTCCTCGGAGGTCTCCTCCAACCTCGCCAAGTACGACGGCGTGCGCTGGGGCCTGCGCGTGGAGCCCGAGGAGGGCCCCGTGACCATCGAGCGGGTCATGGCCGCGACCCGGGCCGCCGGGTTCGGCCCGGAGGTCAAGCGGCGCATCATCCTGGGCACCTACGCCCTGTCCGCCGGGTACTACGACGCCTACTACGGCTCCGCCCAGAAGGCCCGCACCCGCATCATCGAGGACTTCACCGCGGCCTTCGAGCAGGCCGACGTGCTGGTGGCCCCGACCTCCCCGACCACGGCCTTCCGCTTCGGGGAGAAGACGGACGATCCGCTGTCCATGTACCTCTCGGACATCGCGACGATCCCGATCAACCTGGCCGGGGTCCCCGCGATCTCGGTCCCGGCGGGGCTGTCCGAGGACGACGGGCTGCCGGTGGGCGTGCAGTTCATCGCCCCGGTGCGCGAGGACGCCCGCATGTACCGTGCCGCGGCGGGCCTGGAGGCCGCCCTGGAGAAGGCCTGGGGCGGGCCGCTGCTGCAGCGCCGCCCGGCCGTGGAAGATCTGCTCGCCGCCTCGGGTGCGGCCGACGCCGAAGGAGTGTCCGAGTGATGACCGATGAGCTGATGGACTTCGACCAGGCCCTGGAGGCCTACGACCCGGTGCTCGGCTTCGAGGTGCACGTGGAGCTGAACACCGCCACCAAGATGTTCGACTGGGCGCCCAACGCCTTCGGCGACGTGCCCAACACCAACACCAGCCCGGTCTCCCTGGGCCTGCCCGGGGTGCTGCCCAGCGTGAACAAGCAGGCCGTGGAGTCCGCGATCAGGCTGGGCCTGGCCCTGGGCTGCGACATCGCCGAGGTCACCGAGTTCTCCCGGAAGAACTACTTCTACCCGGACACCCCGAAGAACTTCCAGACCTCCCAGTTCGACAAGCCGATCTGCGAGAACGGCGCGCTGGACGTGGAGCTGGAGGACGGCACGGTGTTCACCGTGCAGATCGAGCGCGCCCACATGGAGGACGACGCCGGCAAGCTCGGGCACCACGGCGGTGCCGGGCGCATCCAGGGCGCCCAGTACTCCCTGGTGGACTACAACCGGGCCGGGGTGCCGCTGATCGAGATCGTGACCCGCCCGATCACGGGGGCCGGCAAGCGCGCCCCCGAGCTGGCGCGGGCCTACGTGGCCGCGATCCGGGAGATCGTGAAGGGCCTGGGGATCTCGGATGCCCGCATGGAGCGCGGCAACGTCCGCTGCGACGCCAACGTGTCCCTGATGCCCAAGGGCGCCGAGAGATTCGGCACCCGCACGGAGACGAAGAACGTCAACTCCCTGCGCTCGGTGGAGCGGGCCGTGCGCTACGAGATCCAGCGCCACGCCGCGGTGCTGGCCTCCGGCGGGTCCATCCTGCAGGAGACCCGCATGTGGCACGAGGACACCCGCTCCACGACCTCGGGCCGGCCGAAGTCCGACGCGGACGACTACCGCTACTTCCCGGAGCCGGATCTGGTGCCGATCGTGCCGGATCGGGCCTGGGTGGAGCGGCTGCGGGCGGAGCTGCCGGAGCCTCCCGCGCAGCGGCGCAAGCGGCTCAAGGAGCAGTGGGGCTACTCGGAGGAGGAGTTCCGCGACGTCGTCAACGCCGGGGTGCTCGAGGAGATCGAGCAGACCGTGGCCGCCGGGGCCAGCCCGGCCGTGGCCCGCAAGTGGTGGATGGGCGAGATCGCCCGCCTGGCCAAGCAGCGCGAGGTGGAGCCCGGCGAGCTGGGGGCCACCCCCGCCACCGTGGTGGAGCTGAACGGGCTGATCGAGGACGGAAAGATCAACGACAAGATCGCCCGGAAGGTCCTCGAGCACGTCCTGGCCGGGGAGGGCACCCCGGCCGAGGTCGTGGAGGCCCGCGGCCTGGCCGTGGTCTCGGACGACTCCGCTCTGGGCGCGGCCGTGGACGAGGCGCTGGCGGCGATGCCGGAGGTCGCGGAGAAGATCCGCGGCGGCAAGGTCCAGGCGGCCGGTGCGGTGGTCGGGCAGGTCATGAAGGCCACCCGCGGCCAGGCCGACGCCGCCCGCGTGCGCGAGCTGATCCTGGAGAAGCTCGGCGTGCAGGGCTGAGGCCCCGGAGACCGGACAGACCGCGTGAGGGGCCGGGCGAGGCAGGGTGGGACCCTGCAGCGCCCGGCCCCTCACGCATCTGCGCTCAGCGGCGCAGCAGCCGCAGCCAGTGCTCCACCACGGCCCGCGGGTCATGGGTGCGGGCCTGCTCCAGGGCCGCGGCGGACAGCTCCCGCCAGGCGGATTCCTCCTGGCTCATGGCCTCGGTCAGGGCCCGGGTGAAGGATTCGGGGGAGTCCTCGCTGAGGAAGCCCGCCGCCCGGGCCGTGGCCTCCACGGCCTCGGAGGACGGCGTGCACACCACGGGCACGCCGCGGGCCATCGCCTCGGCCAGGACCATCGGGGTGCCCTCGAAGTCCGAGGCCAGGGCGAGCAGCCCGGCGGCGTCGTAGACCCCGGCCAGGTCTGCCGTGGGCACCTCCCCGCGGAACCGGATCCGCTGCCCGTGCTCCAGGCTCGCCGCCAGCCGCTCCAGCGCGGCCCGCTCCGGGCCGTCCCCGACCACCTCCAACTCCCAGCCCGGGTGCCGGGAGGCCGCGGCGTCGAAGGCGCGCAGCACCCAGTCCACCCGCTTCTCCGGGGCCAGCCGGGCCACACACACCACCCGGGTGGGCCGTCGGGTACGCGGGGTCTGGGCCACCGGGACGGCCACGGGATTGGGGATGGACCCGACCTGGCGCCCGTAGGCCGCGGCGAAGCGGCGGGCCTCCTGCTCGTTCAGCGCCAGGAACTCCTCGCACACCGCACCCGCCCGGCGCAGGATCGCATCCCCGCGCACCCGCCAGGCGGAGTCGAAGCGGCTGTGGAACTGCATCACGCTCAGCGGACGCCGGGAGCGCGGGCGCAGTCGGTGGGCTGCGCTCAGACCCGGCAGCAGCTCGGCCGCGGTGGTCTCATTCATCATCACCAGGGCATCGCGCGGGCCCAGCGAGGCCAGGAAGGCCCGCCGTCGCAGTCCGGCCGCCAGCCGAACCCACCGGGAGGCGGACCCCGGCACCGCGAAGCAGCGCACCGCACCCGGGGTGGGCGCCGGACCGCTGGGCGGTTCGTGGGAGAGGTACTCAACCTTCAGGCCGCTCTCGCGCAGCCGCGGGGCGAGCACCCGCAGGAGAGTCTCCACCCCGCCGAAGCGCCCGACGGCGTCCTCGGCGAACACCACCCGGCGGATCGGGGGCCGGGCTGTCCGGTCCCGCCCCGGCGCGTCGCTCACGCCCCGGATCCGGCCGGGTCCGGCGAGCCGCCCGCCGCGTCATCGCGGGCCGGTGCGGCCTCGGCCAGGCCCAGGCAGTTCAGCAGGAAGGCGTACTCCCACGCGGTGTCCTCCCAGCGCTGGTAGCGCCCGGAGCCGCCGCCGTGGCCGCCGTCCATCTCCGTGCGCAGCAGCACCGGCGCCCCGGAGGTGCTGGCCTCCCGCAGGGCCGGCACCCACTTGGCCGGCTCCACGTACAGCACACGGGTGTCGTTCAGGCTCGTGATCGCGGCGATCGGGGGATACGGCAGGGCGGCCACGTTCTCGTACGGCGCGTACTCCCGCATGTATCGGTACACCCGCTCGTCCTCGATGGGGTTGCCCCACTCCTCCCATTCCAGGGCGGACAGCGGCAGCTGCGGATCGGAGATCGAGGTGACCGGGTCCACGAAGGGCACCACCGCCAGGATCCCCGCGTACTTGTCCGGAGCCAGGTTGGCCACCGCCCCCATGAGCAGGCCCCCGGCGGAGCCGCCCTCGGCCACGATCCGGGCGGC
>OMJG01001393.1_pt1 | contig 14082 bp, 9 predicted proteins | sample 1646431 | NCBI WGS metagenome assembly OMJG01 (sample SAMN03771674, study PRJEB25209) | food metagenome | isolation source: Cotija cheese | place: Mexico:Jalisco,Michoacan | collected 2011-12-12
CTCTTTCCCTACACGACGCTCTTCCGATCTTGGCGCGGGCGGCCTCGTGCAGCGCCTCCTGGGCCCCCGGGGTCTCCAGCGCCTACGACCTGGGGCTGGGCCGGGAGCCCGCGGCGTCGGGGGCCACGGGCGCCGAAGCGTCCTGAGGGCGACGGCGAGCGCTCCCGTACACTGTCACGGTGAGCTACTCCCTGCTGAACATCCCCGGTCTGCCGCAGTGGATGGACATCACCCTGGTGGTCGTGGATGCGATCATCCGGATCATCGCGCTGTGCTGGATCCCGTACAACCGGAAGCCGGCCGTGGCGCTGGGATGGCTCATGGCGATCTTCCTCATCCCGTACGTCGGCATCATCGCGTTCCTGGTGATCGGCTCCCGGTATCTGCCGAAGTCCCGGCGTCAGCGCCAGTCCCGGATGAACGAGCTGATCCGCGAGCAGATCGGGGATCAGGCGATCCTGGGCCGCCACGATCACCTGCGGGAGCCGGCGGTGGCCGCCGCGCAGCTGAACTACCGGCTGGGCTCCCTGCCGCTGACCGGCGGCAACTCCTTCGAGCTGCTGCCGGACAACCACGAGTCCATCCGGGTGATGGCCGATGCGGTGGACCGGGCGCGGGAGTACGTGCACTTCGAGTTCTACATCGTCGCCTATGACCAGACCTCCGCTCCCCTGATCGACGCCCTGTTCCGTGCGCACGAGCGCGGGGTCAAGGTGTACATCCTCATCGACCATCTGGGTTCTGCGGGGTACCCGGGGTACAGCAAGCTGGTCAAGATGCTGGATCGCTCCGGGATCTCCTGGCACCGGATGCTGCCGATCCGGCCGTGGCGGCTGGAGTGGCAGCGCCCGGATCTGCGCAACCACCGGAAGATCCTCGTCATCGACGGCGATCTCGCCTTCTCCGGCTCCCAGAACATCATCGACCGCTCGTACAACAAGCCGAAGAACCTGCGCAAGGGCCTGCAGTGGAAGGACCTGATGCTGCGCATCGAGGGCCCGCTGGTGGATGAGCTGAACGCCCTGTTCATCTCCGACTGGTACTCGGAGACGGAGGATCTGCTGCTGGACGAGGTGGACCAGGAGCTGCCCTCGATCGACGGCGGGGTGATGGCCCAGGCGGTGCCCTCCGGTCCGGGCTTCGACACGGAGAACAACCTGCGGCTGATCAACCAGCTGATCTACAACGCCAAGGAGCGGGTGCTGATCTGCTCCCCCTATCTCATCCCGGACGACTCCCTGAAGATGGCGCTGACCACCGCCGCGCAGTCGGGGATCGACGTGACGCTGATCGTGTGCGAGAAGGGCGACCAGTTCTTCGCCCACTACGGCCAGCAGTCCTACTACGACAGCCTGCTGGAGGCCGGGGTGCGGATCATGCTGTACCCGGCGCCGACGGTGCTGCACACGAAGTTCGTCCTGGTGGACCACGACATGACCTGCCTGGGCTCCTCCAACATGGATGTGCGCTCCTTCTCCCTGAACCTGGAGGTGACCATGATGCTGTTCAGCGAGGAGATCACCAGCCAGGTGCAGGACGTGGCCGAACGGTACATGGCCGTCTCCCACGAGGTGGTCCTGGAGCAGTGGCGCGACCGCCCGCTGCGCACCAAGGCCCTGGAGAACGTCTGCCGGCTGACCTCGGCCCTGCTGTAGCGCGCGCCCGAGGGGCGGGTGTGGCCCCGGCGTCGGAGCCCTGTGATGCGCGGAGCCTTCTGCTGACAGCTCAAACCCCTTGTGGGAGGGCGGGTGCGGTGGTGGTGTGGAAGGGAAGCGAAAGAGTTCGAGAAGGAGTGAGGACATGACCGAGACCGTCACCGTTCCGCAGCCCGCAGGAGACACCAAGACCCGCATGGAGAACGCCGAGCACGGGTTCATCGCGCCGGAGGAGCTGCGCGACAGCCTGCAGAAGGTCCTCGTGGACCTGATCGCCCTGCACATGGTGGGCAAGCAGGCGCACTGGAACATCGTCGGCCCCAACTTCCGGGACCTGCACCTGAACCTGGACGAGATCGTGGAGATCGCCCGCGAGGCCTCCGACACCGTGGCCGAGCGCATGCGCGCCCTGCACGCCACCCCGGACGGGCGCCCCGCCGTCGTCGCGGCCGCCTCGACCCTGCCGGAGATGCCGCAGGGCGAGGTGCTCACCACGGACGCGATCGACGCGATCGTCACCGCGGTGGAGGCCACCACCAACACCATCCGCGAGGTCCACGACACCGTGGACGAGGCCGACCCTACCTCCGCGGACATCCTGCACAGCATCCTCGAGAAGCTCGAGCAGCAGTCCTGGTTCATCAGCGCCGAGACCCGCCGCCCGGCTGCCGGCCGCTGAGACCCCAGATCCGTGCTGAGATCCCGCGTTCGTGCTGAGATGCCGCCCGACGTGCGGCATCTCAGCAGGAACTCCACACATGACGAGGACCCCGCCCCGGCTGCTGCCGGTGCGGGGTCCTCTGGGGTGCACCTGCGTAGAGAGTTTGAGAACTTTTCCTCCGCCGCCCAAACCCTCTCTTCCCGCTGGTCGAGGGGTCACTATGCCCGTGTCGAGCGAGCCGCTGGTCCCTCGCTGACGGACCTCCGAGGCCCGAACGTGCGCACGATTGAGACGGCTCAAACTTTTCTCACCGCGCAGCAGGTCGACGACTTGGTGGACCTATATGAGGATGGGATGTCGATTGGACAGATCGCGGAGAAGCTTGAGATCCACCGTCACACCGTCGCCCGACACCTTGAGCACCGGAGCGTCCCAATCCGCGCGCGCGGCTTGGCGAACGAACACATCGCCGAGGCGATCCGCCTCTATGAGGGCGGGCTGACGCTCGCTGAAGTTGGCCAACGATACGGAGCCAGCGCTCAGGCCGTTCGCCGCGCGATCAGCGCCAAAGGGGTTACCATTCGCCCCCGAGGACGGAACCGGCACTTGGTGGGCTCGGCATAGATGGCAGCGCGTTCGCGGAAAGCACTACGCGGCGTTCAGCGCGTCGGCATAGGTAAGGCTGCCCGACGCGCGGACCGTTCGTGCCACCTCCTGCGAGCCAACGTCAGAACGCTCACCGGCCCCATGACGAGGAACTTCATGGCGTTCCAGACGGCCACAAGGATGATCAGATTCAACCAGCCCGGGCCTCCATCGACAATGGAACGCGCACACCACACTCCTACCGCAAGATATGGGACAGCAAGAAGCATGGCTGGAACGCCCCACTTGAGGCCGCGCCTGGTCCGGATGAGATCGAGCAGGATGTTGGTCGGAAGGTATCGGCGGGTAAGGTCCCGAGTCCGGACACTCACTGCCCAGAGAACGCGAAGCATGATCGGCCTCTCGTCACACGTAGCACTCCGTCGAGGAGGCAACTTGTGTGATGAGCGCCCATGAGGGCTGTCCCGGAGGACCCGCAGATAGAGGACGTGCCTCACCTATTAGCCTACGTCGTGACAGCGCAGTGAGGAAGACCCTTCCTCTGTATTGACACGTCAGAGCCCTCTGGCCACGGAACGGCTGGTGCGGCGGGATGCGTCAGTCCGTTCCGCGACGGACGTGGCTCGGTGTGCAGCGTCGAGCGCGGCCCTGGCACGGGCTGCGTCGACTTTCTGTGCGACGTTTTCGGCTTGAGTGCCGAGTGCCGTGTCTGCGGTGACTTGGTACCGGTCCCGGTAGGCGGCCACCACTCGGGCGGAACGTTGCCACGTGGCCAGTTTCCTCGCGTTCGTGGGCTGCGGTCCTAGCTCCGCTGTCCACGGCGCTGCCTCATTGAGTGCGCGGCCGAGGGCGGCGTCGGCTCGTGCTTCGATGAGGTCACGGCGTTCGTTGAGCGACTGCCGCATGTCGTCGTCCATGGTGCCGGTGGCTTCCGGGATGAGCCCTACGATCAGTCGTGGAGTCTTGCGGGTGCGTCCTGATCCGGCTGGGCGTGCGGTGGCCATGGCAACGCGGTGGTGAAGAACGGCTGCGACGTCGTCGGCGTCGTCGAGCCTGCGGGCACGGACCAGCTCCGGCAGAAGAACGTCGACGTTGTAGTGGTTGGCTTCCGCCCGGCGCAGTTCTGCGGTGAGTGACCCGAAGGCGTCGGAGGTAAGCACGTCGGCGGCCTGGGTATCGGTGAGGTCGGAGTTCTGGATGAGCGTGGCCCAGCGATCGTGTTGAGCGGCAGCCGCGATGGTCTCGTACTCGGCAGCCAGCTGAGCAATCGAGCCCCATGTCTCCTGCTCGGCCGTGATCGTCTCGTGAGCCGATAGTTCTGCGCCTGCGTGTTGAAGGACGCCGTACAGGACGCTTCGGCCGGTGGCGGCCTGGTTGTCGCCGGGGTGTGGACCGTCATGGGCCGGATCGGGTTGGTCGACGGCGACGTAGGCGATGTTCGCGTCCCGCCCACGGGTCATGGCCACGTACAGGTTCTCGCGAGTCATGGCCGAATCGACGAGAACGTGCGCGGTGTCGGTGGTGATGCCTTGCGCCCGGTACGAGGTGACCGCGTACCCGAGTTCCACGTGCTCAGCGACATAGTCCGCGGGGACGATGACAGTCGCACCCCACTTTGCTCCAGCGCGTTGGAGGGCGATGGAGCCGTCATGACGGACGTCGATCACGTTCCAGCGATCACCGTTGCGCACCCATCCTCGCCCGGCCCGCAGGCGTCGGTCGTTGCGTCGTGTGATGACAACATCACACGTGGCAACGCGAGTTCCATCGTGGAGACCTGCTTCGCGAGGACCCCGGACAACGCCGTCAAGAATCAAGTCGGTGCGGGCTCGGGTGTTCAAGGCGGTGACCGACTCGTTGGAGTCCGACACCAGAACGGTGGCTTTGCCTGCCAGCAGATCAGCACGCCAGGCGGTGTAGGCGGAGTCGACTATCTCCTCGGTCTCCCCATCGTGGATACGGCCGTGGGCATCGTAGGTGTCGATGATATCGGTGTGTCCGTGCCGCAGATCCAGGGAGGCGGTCTTCTCCCATTCGTGGGTGAAGCGGTGGACATCGGCCAGTTCGGGGGCATCTCCTCGGTCATGGACCAGCAGCCCGAAGGCCCCGCCCGCGTCAACGGATTGGAGCTGCGCGTAGTCACCGACAAGCAGCACCTTCGCGCCTGCCTCAGCTGCGAGGCCGGTGATTCGGTCAAGGGAGAGTGTGCCTGCGAGCGAGGCTTCGTCCACGATGACGAGTTGACCGGCTTTGAAGGTGCTACCGGTGGTCTGGTGGGTCTGCCACCATTTCGCCGTGTTCTCCGTCGCGATCCCCAGATCCTCCGCCAGAACCTGGGCGGCACCGGCAGACGGTGCCAGCCCGACCACGGAGTCCGCGCCGTGCTCGGTCTCCCATGCTCGGCGCAGAGCGTTCATCGCGGTGGTCTTTCCAGCACCTGCGGGGCCGACCAGGACGTCCAGGGCGCGGCCGGAAACCGCGATCCGAACGAGGGCTTCCGCCTGGTCCTCACCCAGCACCCGTCCTTCGGCGTCTGGACGCCGTGCGATGCGTTCCATAGTCTCCAGGTTGACCGTCGGCCCAGTCGTCTCGTGGCCGCGCTCCAGGAGGCGGTCCTCGGCATCGAGGAGCTGGCGTGAGGAGTAGATGGTGGAGTTCTTCGGTCGGAATACGGAGGTGGCGTCTGGGCGGCGGAACGCGGCGGGGCTGGAGGCCAGCTCGAACGGTGTCAACCGCAGCGACACCGCCTCAGCGGCATCCACGATCAGTCCGACGATGGCCTCGCGGTCCTGAGTGGTGGCGAACCGGTAGTCCATGGTCTGGCGGGCTGCTTCGGCGGTGAGGTTCCAGCGTCGCCACGTTGAGCGCTTCTCTCCGACCGCAGCGACGACGCTCTCGCCGAGGCTGCGGACAATGTCGAGGGGAACGTCATCGGCACGTAGCAACAGCGGCGCCTCGTTGGCTGCAACCCGGCGTGCCCACCCGATTGCATCCTCACCCAGGACCGCACTGGCGCGGTTGCGCCATGCTGCGGTCAAGTCGGCCAGGGAGTGCACCGTCTTCTCGGGGCGTGTTGAGAGCGTTGCTTGGGCGCGAAGCTTCATGATCGTCGCCGCCGACGGGCGCCGCCCACGCTCGGCCACATACTTGTCGATGAGCCGGTCCGTTGCCTCGTCGATGTGGCGTGCACGCGTGGAGAACTCCGAAACCAGCTCCTCCGGGACGCCGGTGATCGCCCATGCTGGGTTGCGGTCTCGTCCGCGGGCTCGTGACTCCCACTCGACGCCGAGCATCCGTGTCAGGTGGTCGGCGAAAACGGCTTCGTGCAGCTCCGAGAGCGCGACGGTGGCGCCGTGCATCGGGCGGCTGTCCAGGGACCGCCACTTGCCGTCCAGGATGGTCTGGACCTTGTTGCTTATGACCACGTGCGTGTGCAGGTGCGGGTCGCCAGCACGGGAATCGTAATGGTCGTAGGCGGTAGCGATGACACCGTGAACGTCGACCTGGGCGACCGCGCCGTCGCCTGCGGTCGCGCCTGTACGGGTGGCGGCGACCTCGCGCTCCATGAAGGCGATCATGTCGGCAACCGCGTCATGATGGGCTTGGGCGATCAGGGATTGCGTGCCTGCGTCAGCGACGGCCCACAGGACGCTGGCGGATTTGGGGATCGAGAACGTGAAGTCGAATCCTGCAACCGCTCGTCGCGTCCCGCGCTCGACCTCCTCGGCCTCGATTGCAGCGATTGCACGAGCACGTGCTGCCGGGTCAAGGTGCGGGTCGAGAGTTGCAGTGCGCTCCTCGATGCGTTGCGCGACGGCCTTGTACACCGGATACGCGCGGCCAAGTGGCGCTCCCGTCACGGGGTCGCGGCCCATCCCCACCAGCAGCTGGAGCTGAGCTTCGCTGACTTCGTCACCCGCTGAGATCTGGCCGGTCCCGAGCGCTGGGAGGCCGCTACCCATCCACCGGCCCGGTGGCGTGCCTTCCGCGTTGTAATAGCGCGTCAGCGGCGTCGACAGTGACCGGTCCCCGTCCCCGGCGGCGACGGTGCGCAGGAGGTACTTATAGCCGTCCCCGGCCGACATCACCCGCATCGACACCGTCACGCCCGTTCACCTTCCCTCCGTCGGGAAGGAGGTGAACTACCCGGACCACCGGGGCCTCGATCTGCCAGAGGCGTGGCAGCTCGAATTGGTGGCAGCTGACAGGCCTCAAGCTACTGGTTGTCGGGCTTCACCGTTGGTCTGTGTCCAACGAGCGACGTGTAATCGTCTTCGGTAGAGAGTGCTGCAACCATCCGGTCAACAAGCTTCGGGAGGTAGGCATACTGCTTGAACGTAGGGGAGTAAAGGCAGTATCCCTCAGAGTTGGGCAGCTGGTCCTTCGACTGGGACTTGACGGGACCGATTCCCCACTTCTTTCGGAGCCGGGTGAAGTCGTTGACACCGAACTCGAACAGGATGCGTTCCCGTACTTGCATCGCGGCGGCGCTGGGTAGAACCTCGTCGCCGTTTGCTGCGTTCCTAAACTTCTCGGCGACGATCACGCTGCCCTGCTGGCCCACAAGTTCTTGAAGCTCTTCTGGCGTCAACTCGTCCTGTCGGACGAAGTTCAACGCCATGTCAGCATCGGTTTTCGGCCCCCTCATCGGCAACAGGAGAAGACGGTAGGCGTATCGCTCGTCACTTCTGATGGACTCATCGAGCGCATCCTGGAACTCTGCAATGAACGTAGAGGTACCTTGCGGGAGCCCTCGCCGAAGTGCACGTTGCTCTTCATACCTGGTCGGGCTGAGGGACTGCACGAAAACGGGAAACTTCAGTTCGGTTCCGAGGCTCGCTCCCGGTCCAAACCGCCGTACTAATTCTGACTCAAAGTTGATAATGCAGGCGTGAGCTTCGGCTGCCGTCGCAACAAGGACCGAGTCTTGATAGCGATGCTCGACATGGTTACGCAGGCCGATGAAGAATTCGATATTCTTCCGGATCGGATCGTTATCCTTGAACTCGTGCTTCAGGCACTGGCTAAGATCCCATGTCTTCTTTGAGCCATCGGGGTTGCGCTTAAAGGTGCGCCGCTTGTCATTCTCTCTATAGAAGATCTCAACCTTTCGGCGCATCCGATCAGCGTGCATCAGGTTCTGCCATGCCAGGTGAATGTGGACTATGAAGTCAGCGAAGCTGCGTCGGTCACCCGGGCGATTGTAGAAGTCGATCGCCACCAGCGCTTGTCGACGTGCTTCCTCAAGGGTGTGCTTCCACGCTGGGGGTCTAGCCATGGATCAACAGACTTTCTGTCGAGAGTCGGAGCGGGACAATGAATCAGGCGGTAACCAACTGCATAAGCTCGGTGTAGTCGGTGACGACGTCGTAGGTGACGTCGCCGTCGTTCTGCTTGTTGAGGGAGGCGAAGAACTTGCGGGCACACTCGATCTTTGCGTCCTCGACGCCCTTCAGCTGGAGGGTCGAGAGTGAACCCTTGGTCTCCGCGACGAAGTAGACGTGCTTGACGCTGCCTTCCTTGAACGCGATCGCCCAGTCTGGGTTGTAGTCGCCGACCGGAGTTGGGATGAAGAAGCCGCGCGGGAGCTTCGCGTAGACGGCGACCTCGGTGCTGGTGTCCAGCTCGTTGACGAAAGCACGCTCGATCTTCGAGTCGGTCACGACATAGTCGTAGATGTGCTTCGTGAGCTTGTCACCCGCGTGGGTGAGGTCCTGCTTGGTCTGGTTCTCTGTGAAGATGGCTGAGTCGAAGGTCTCGTCTAGGGCGTCGTACGCGAGGTGCTCCACGATGACGGTGGCCTTCTGCTCGTTGATCAGCCGCGCAGCTTCGGTGATGAACTGTTCCGGGTTCAGCCTGAACTTCCCGAACGTATCCGGTCGGACGCCTTTGAGGATCGATGCGACCGTACGGCGGGTCAGCTTTGTCTTCTCGGCGATCTCACCTAGCAGGTCGTACTTCACCTGAGAGCCAGCCGTCACCGTCTCGGTCACAGTCTCTGTGGCGGACACCGCGAATCCGGAGCCCTTCGAAAGGTGGTCTGCCTCCAGCTCGTCACGCTGCTTGCCCGATTGGATGACGTACTGCATGGACGCGACGTTGAGGTGCTTGTCCATGTGGTCGACAGCCTTGCGGATCAGTTCGTCTGAGTCGAACTCAACCTGGTAGACCGCCTTATGGTTGATCCGACCCCACAGGCTCTGGAACTCCTTGCGCGCGAAGTTAGCCTCGTTGAGGGGGACCTTCTTCGGCTTACGGTCATCCGTGGGCTTGGGCACGTCGATGTACAGCGAGTCGACCAGCGGCCAGATGAAGTCCACCACCGGCAACAAGACCTCAGACGTCGGGACTGCAAGCGTCCCGTCAGCCTTGGCCTCCTTGTAGGTGGGCGTGATGTGGCCGTCATCGTCGATGTAGTCGTTGCGCGCCAGGTAGTTGTAGAGGGACCGGGCCAGTTGTTCCTCCACGATCGACTCGCCCGCGGTGGTCTGGATGGTCTTGCCCTTGAAGAAGTTGACGCTCGCCTTGCGCGGGCGGGCAGCCAAGGACTCCGAGATCTCCTTCTGGAGCCCGTCGACGAAGTCAGTGTAGGACTCGTCGGTGACGACGGTCAGCTCGTTGATGTCGTGGACCCGGGCGCCAACGGTGGCCTCATCCATGCGCTCGCCTCGCTGGTCGACAGCCAGGCGGAGACCGCGGCCAATCTCCTGACGTCGGGAGACCGTGTTGTCGCTCTTCTTCAGCATGCCCATGACAAACACGTTCGGGTTGTCCCACCCCTCGCGCAGAGCAGAGTGGGAGAAGATGAACCGCACGGGCTCGTCAAAGGAGAGCAGACGTTCCTTGTCTTTCAGGATCAGGTCGTAGGCGTCGGCGTCGGTGGACTGGCCCTTGTCATCGCCCCGGCCGGAGACCTTGCCGTCGACCTGGTGCTTGGACTTCTTGTCGATGGAGAAGTAGCCCTGATGGACCTGCCGGATCTCGTCGCAGCGTAGGTAGGCCTGGTAGGCCGCGGTCGCCTCGTCGAGGGCCAGTTCGCCAAGGACCTCGTCGCGGATCAGCGCGTACTCCTCCTCGAACACCCGCGCATACTCACCGAGTGTGTCCTCTCGGGAGTAGTCACGGTACTTCGCCACCTCGTCGATGAAGAACAAGGACAGCACCTTGATGCCCTGGCTGAAGAGTTCGCGTTCCTTGTCCAAGTGGGCGCGAATGACCTCTCGGATCTGAATGCGGCGCTTGGTGTCCTCCGTGACGTCGCGGTCGGCGAGCTGACCGGCGAACACGATGTCCCCATTACTCAGCTCGACCACATCACGGTTCGCATCGACGTCGACGACGACGAGGGACTTGCCGTCGGGGCGGTAGGCTTCCAGTCCGTTGGAGAGATCGTGGAGGTTCGTTCCCTTCTCTACCCGCTTGACCTGTCGCTTGATACCCGTCTTGCTCTGGACCTCGATCTCCACCCGAGCGCGCGGTAGTGCACCCTTCGCGATCTCGACCGCCTCCAGATAGAGGTAAGCGGTGGACCCGGCCAGGCCCTTGACGGTGATGCCGCGTACGGAAATCTGCTTGACCAGCTTCTGGTTGTAAGCATCCAGCGCGTCCAGGCGATGCACCTTGGTGTGCTCCACCTTGTGAGTTGCGGAGTATCGAAGCATCATCAGGGCGTTGAAGTTCGACAGCGCCTTGAGAGACTTGTCGGCACCGATCTTCTGCGGCTCATCGATGATCACGATCGGGCGGTTCGCGGCGATCACATCGATCGGCTTGCGTGACTGGAAGTCATCCAGGATGTCGTAGATACGCCGGTTGTCCTTGCCGGTCGCGTTGAACGCCTGGATGTTGATGATCATCACTTGAACACCAGCATCAGAGCTGAACCGCTCCAGCTCGTGCAGTTGAGAGGAGTTGTACACGAAGGATCGTGGCTTGGTCCCATACATCTGCTGGAAATGCTCAGCGGTGACGTCGAAGGACTTCTTCACGCCCTCGCGGATCGCGATCGACGGCACGACGATGATGTACTTCGACCAACCGTATCGCTTGTGAAGCTCCATGATTGTCTTGATGTAGACATACGTCTTGCCCGTACCGGTCTCCATCTCAACGTCGAGGTTCGGAGTATGCGGCGCAGCCTTACTGTCCTTCAGCGAGGTTGAAAGTGGCAGGTTCCTCGTCTGCTGCACCTTGTGCACATTCCCCAAAACCTGAGCATCAGTTAACGCGATCTCAGCGTTGCGCATGCCTGAATCCGAGTACAGCGGAGCCATACCCGCTTGAGGTCTTCCGGGATCGACGCGATACGAGATGCCGTTATGCTTCGGTTGGCCTTCAAACACCTCAACAACCGAATCAACGGCGTCCGTCTGGTACTGCTGGACCTTGAACTGAAGCTTCATCCCGATCAGATAGCCTTCACTTCAGTCGACGGTGAGACCTCGCGGAAGATCTGCTCAACGTTGATCCGTTGAGAGTCTGAACCAAAACCATCATCGCGGAAGACCGCGCGTATTGGGTTACGTGCGGCAATTGAGTGAACAACGTCTGAATCGAGAGACCTGCCGAAACAGGCGATCAATGCTCCCTCGTCAACGTCAAAGACCTCATGCCCGCATAATTTCTCCGTTTCGATTGGCACCGTGAGCTCAAGACCCCAATCGAGCAAGACTTGAAACAAGAGGTCCTCGGCCGTTCGATCGGACTTAATGCTTGATTCAAGTCCCTGAAGTGCCAGTTGATCCGTCTCGTCAGGCTCTCTGAGTACGTTGGTCATGTTCGTAGTATCTACGCTCAAAGTTCGGAATCCGAAATCAAGCCCGTGGCTCACAGAGGTTAGAGCCCTAGAGCTTTCAACAATTCTGTGTCGACACAGCTCAGAAATAGTGCTAAAAGCACTCCGCGTTTGTATCTCCTCATTGAGCTGTATCAGGATAAACGTACGATTACCACCATCCTCTGCATTTAGGTTAAGCACCGCCTCAGCAGAAGTGCCGGAACCCGCGAATAGATCCAGGATAATCCCGGAACCAGCGTAGGGAGTAAAGGCGGAGAACAGGAACTTTACTAGATTTACAGGCTTTGGGTACGAGAAATCGATACCGATTCTCTTAAGGGCGTTGCTCGCCACTTCCGTAGTTCCAAGATTGCGGAGCAGGGATGTAACATGTCCTTGCCGCGCTGAGCGCTTCTTAATGCCATTAATAGCACCTGTCTTTGACAGTTCAAACCAAGTCTCGCGGCCTTCCGAGTCCTCGACAGGGTTGCAATCGTTCGCAATGAATAGTTCAAGCAATGTTCGAGAGCTCCATCCGCTTTTCACACGAGCTGGCTCGAATAGCTCACCATCACTGACTCGTATGTCATCGATGATCTGAATTGACGATTTTGAACCTGCCGCTAGGAATCCTTCCTCGAAAGCTGCCGGGAATCCGACTGGAAGTGTGACGGTGGAAGGCGGATTCTTTGCTCCATTCTTTACGATTGAGTTTTCTATGCGATCCTTATACAATTTCGAGGATTCGTCCACATTGGGATCTATTATTTCCGGTTTTGGCAAAAACTCTTCATTGCGGGCAAATGCAACAATGTATTCATGGAGCCCCTTGACCTTGCTGCTCTGGTCAACGTTTCCGGAGTTGATCCAAACGAACTGTGTGACGAAATTTTGGCTACCAAATAGCTCTGCGCCGATGGAACGTAGGTTCGCGACTTCGACTTCGTTAATCGATACCAGTATTACGCCATCGGGCGCCAGTAAATTGCGAGCGAGCTTTAGTCGAGGATAGATCATGGACAACCAGTCAGAGTGGTATCGCCCGCTGCCATCGACGTTAGATACCAGACGGTTACCTGCGCTATCCGACTGCCTAGATGCTTCCAAATACTCTTCGGTGTCTGTCGCAAATCTGTCACGGTAGATAAAGTCATTGTTGGTGTTATATGGAGGGTCAACGTAAATGATTTTGACCTTGCCCAGATAGGACTCTTGGAGGAGCTTGAGGGCGTCGAGGTTGTCGCCTTCGATGAAGAGGTTCTTGGTGGTGTCGAAGTCGACGGACTCTTCGCGGACGGGACGGAGCGTTTTGGCGATCGGTGCGTTGGCCGCGAATGCTGCGGCTCGCTTGCCTGGCCAGTCGAGTCGGTACCGTTCCTGGGGCCCTTCGACGATGTGATCTGAGAGTTCTTGGCGGAGGAGGTCGAAGTCGATGGCACGTTGCGGGTTGCCATCGGCATCGAGAGTTTCGGTGACAACGGTTGGGAACAGCTCGGCAAGCTTGTCGATGTTTGCCTCGGTCAGGTCTGGCGATGTCATGCGCAGTTTCTCCATGGGTCTTACCTTTGCTGTTCCAGCTGTGCTTGTTTGGTCTTGAGGGTGCGGCGCAGTTCAACTTTCCGGTTGAACTGCTTCTCGGTGCGGAGCTTGCGCTCCAGTGTCTTGATCTCGCGTTCGAGCTTGCCGACGGTCTTCAGTCTGTCAGCGACCTCCGACATTCCTTCGCCGGGACGGACCTCGACGTTGGCGAGCGGTTCCAGGAGGGCTGCGTAGAGGGCAGGCAAGGTGATCGCGGTCGGTAGTGGCTGGCGCTCGGTGTCGGCGGGCTGCCATCCGGTGGTGAAGTACTGGCTGATCCTCGGGGTGCCTGCACCGAGCTGCTTGTGGGATGCGACCATGCGAGTCTCGCGCACACCGGCGACGTCGCGGTTGACCTCGAAGATGATCGGGCGAGGTATCGACTTGTCGATTGTGGTCAGCACCTGCTCGGAGACATCCGTGCCTTTGACGTCAACCTGGAAGACCGCGATGTCGGGGACATCGTCAGTACCTGCCAGGTTGATCGTCGCTTGCGCGAGGTCGTAGGCCCAGATCATGTGATCGACGTCGGAGATGAACTTCTCCCGCAGAGCAGTGTTCACGCTGGCGTGTTCGTAGAACTTCTCTTTGGGCACTCGTCGCCCGAAGTGGGCGGCGATCGGCCACTGGTACAGCAGGTCAGTCACCGGCACCTGCCTCCTCCATGGAGGTGACGACAGCAATGAACGCAGTGAGTTCGAAGTCGTCGAGCCCGGCGATGGTTTGGGTGAGAGCAGTTGTGGGACCCGGTGTGAACAGGCTGTCGATGTCGCGTTCCTCGGTGACGTCGATCATCGAGTGGATCG
>OMJG01001394.1_pt1 | contig 14079 bp, 8 predicted proteins | sample 1646431 | NCBI WGS metagenome assembly OMJG01 (sample SAMN03771674, study PRJEB25209) | food metagenome | isolation source: Cotija cheese | place: Mexico:Jalisco,Michoacan | collected 2011-12-12
CGAATAAACAACGCTATGGTGCCACAAAGATCCATCAAGTTTTATTAAAAGAAGGTATTTCGGTATCTCTTAAACATGTTCAAAAGCTGATGAAACAATTAAATTTAAGATCGATTGTAGTTAAAAAATATAGACCTCAAAGGTCTAATAAACCGATCCTTTCAAAAGAGAACCTCTTAAATCAGGACTTTTCTACTAAGACTATCTGTGAGAAATGGGCAGCTGACATTACTTACATTCCTACTAAGAAAAATGGTTGGTGTTACTTATCTTCAATTATGGATTTACACACGAAAAAAATTATTAGCTATACATTTTCAAAACGAATGACTGTGGATTGTGTCGTTCAAACGCTTAACAAAGCAAAAATGTATTATCACATTCCAGAAGGAATGATTCTACATACTGATTTGGGCAGCCAATACACAGCCAGAGAAGTGGAACAATGGCTTGAAACCAACAAAATAAGGCATTCTTATAGTAGAAAGGGAACACCTTATGATAATGCTGGAATTGAATCTTTCCATGCTTCATTGAAAAAGGAAGAGGTCTACACGACTAGCTACTCAGATTTTGAAGAAGCAAATCGAGCACTATTTAGCTACATTGAAGGATTTTATAACCGAAATCGAATCCATAGCTCGATTCATTATCTAACCCCACAGGAGTTTGAAGCGTTGGCAAAAAAAAATGGCGTAACCGTCTCTACTAAAATGTGTCCAAGATATTGACTCAAATCCATACTTGCTATTATTCAGCTTAGAAAAATTATATAATGATAGAGTAGAATGAATAAGAGAAAGTATAAAAATCAATAGTCGAGAGGGTAGGATGAAATGGTATACATACTAATTGGGATATGTTTAATTGTAACCGTATTATTCATAGTATTTTCAAAAAAGAACACAGCACAAAAAGAACAAACTTCCATTAAAGAGAGTACTATTAATTCAAGTGAAGTTGCAATTACGAATTCGGAACATTTGAATGAGCTTATCATTCAAACTGAAATGCTGCCTACTGAATATGAACTCGACGAAAATAAACTTGTTGAAGTTAAAGATAGAAAAGTCCTGGCTCATGTAAATAATCTGATACCCGGATTAATACAAATCGGAAATGCAGCGAATAATGCAATTCAAGCTGCGCAAGCGAATAATGAAGTTGTTTATCGTGCAATCCTTCCGGCTGGGGCTAAGTTAGTCAATTCTAAGGACATGGGAAATGCGTTTAGAGGTTTCTTCCGTGGCGCAGACGGAATAAGAGGACATGCTAATTTTGTGGCTGTAGAAGCACAAAAAGGCACAGAAATTGTGGCAAATACCGCTTCTGCAGCAATGGGTGTAGCAGCAATGGTTGTCGGCCAGTATTATATGGAGCAAATTAATAACCAACTTGGAGAAATTAATGATGGGATTTCTAAAATTTCTGATTTCCAAGATAACGAATATCGTAGCAGAGTGTTTTCGCTTATCACTCATGTTAAGGAGATCGCGAAATTTCAAGTCGAAATACTAGAAAATAATGACTTAATATACGGTAAAATTACTCAATTGGACAGACTGGAAGAGGAGTGTACTAAGCTATTAGGACAAGCTAATTTAACCCTTGCTGATTACACGAAGAAGAATATGAATGATTTTAAAGTCTATGAAGGAGACGTTCAAGACATTCATAAATGGTTCTCCTATCAAAAAACATTGCTAGATATTCTATATAAAATTTCTGATTTGAGATATACGTTGCAACTTGGTTCTGTTTCTAGAGAACAGTGTGGCGCGATTTTACAAGTGTATAGCCAGCAAGTGGTTGATACACAATCTCGATTAACTACTTGGCATCAGGATATATGGAAGATATTAAACATAGAACTAGAGGAAAGTAGACGCAAAAGAAGAGGATTTGATGGGGCAATTCACTACGTTCCCGGATTGATAAATAAAAAGCTGAATTTCCGAGAGATTGATCAGGACACTGTTGCTATGATTGGTCTACAAGTTTCTGGAACTAATGATTTTCAAGTCCCCAAACAAACACAAACTGAATTATATCAAGAAGATGTACAGTTGATTTCTAAGAATGGAAAGGTGTATTACTTACCAGAGGCAAGTGTAAGTTAGTACTTGTTTAAAATTCAAACTCTAGAATTAGGATAATAGAGACGGAACATCCCAACCTAAAAATGGTTGGGATGTTATGTAATTTGGTGTATCTTATTTTTCAGGAAATCGTTATAAATTGTTGGTTACTACGTGTAGGAGAGCAGGATTTTGAACACATTTCAAAGAGGAATGTGAGAGTTAGAAGAATGTGAAGTGCTTTTTGAGGAGTGATGAAATAGTTTTTCGGCACTAGAGTATGATAAAATTAAAAATAATCTATCAAAAATACGTTCACAATTAGAACCTAAACAGCAAAATACGTTTGATATTTACATATAAAGAGATATGAAGTGAGCGATAAAGAAACAAGTAATTTAATAAATCTCATTATTTAAATATTTTTATGAAAGAAGGATAGTTTATTGAATGAATTAAAAGAAAAAGAAATCTTACAGAAATTAAGCCAACAAGGAATAGGGAACATATACTCAATTTACAAATTAAAACCCTTAAGATTAAGAGAAAAATTAGGATTTACTGCAGAAGAAGTGGCTATCATTCAAAGAATGCAAAATAATAAAGAAAAAGCAATATACTACAATGAAATATTAGCATTCGAAGAAGCAAAAAAACCGAAGAAAATGAGTAAATTTTTTCAAGAACAAGAAATTAATTATGACACTGTACTACAGACGTCACTAGTTAATTTGGTTGAGAAAAATGAAAGTCTTACTCCAGGACAGATTCAGGTATTTCTAAACTATAAAAATCAATGTCTGAAACTAAAATATAGTAATACAAGTACAGATAATATTGATAACGTTACCAAAAGTCTCGCAGATACATTTATGAATAGCTTAAGTCAATATACAACCACTCAAGAAGAGGATGAGATCAAAGAAATAGTATTTTCCTTACTGGATACAGTTCATTTAGAATCTGTAGATTTAGAAAAGTATGGACATGAAATTTTATTTGCTTTAGATTTTGATTATACTTTGAGAAATAAAAAAAGGAACTATATTCAAAGTACACTGCTGAATGTTTTTAGAAAGCAAAGAAAAGACATGAGTTTATTTCTTATAAAAAGAAAAATAAACTCACTATTTTATGGAGAAATTGATATTCAAAAAGAATTGAATTATTTCATAAAAGAAGGCTTAATTGTTTTTACTCCTGAAGGAATTAGATATCAACGATTGCATATTGATAACTATATCCAATCACATTCACAAAATTATCCTGTTGTGAGTCAGCGATTAAAAGGCCAAACGTTAGAAGAAATTGGTCAAACAATGGGAGTTTCACGGGAAAGAATTCGTCAAATAGAAAAAAATGAACGGACACGTATTCCAATTCATGATGTACATGAAATGAGTTACGCTAAATACTACACAGAGTATGATTTAACAATGCTTGAATTTTGTAAAGTCTTTTCCTTCACTAACTCACAATATCGTTTTCTTGAATTGGCTTGTAAAAAGCTTTCAGATAACCATCAAATAAAGTCGAAAGAAATGTTAATGCAATCGGATGAGTTAACGTTTATTGAAAGAAATAAATTAGAAGATATATTAAATAAAAATTTTCTAATCATTGGGAATCGAAAAATAGAAAAAACTAAATTGGCTTTAATTGAATATTTAATTGAAATATATGGCAAAGAGGAAATTAGAAGAGACGATTTTTATGACTTAGTTCGTCAATTTGTTATAGAACACCATCTTGATTTTGATTTTTCATCAAATAGAGCACTGGATGGTGTTTTAGATAGGGCTAAAAATGTACTACACAAATATGGTAGAAAATTGGTGCATTATCAAGTAGATACAGAGGATCTTATTTCAACATTACAAGGAATTAATTTTGAACACTATATGGATCAAGAAATTTCAGCAAAAAAACTATTTGATAATTATAAAGAAGACTTTAATCAAATTGATATATTTGATGAATATGAGCTACACAATTTATTAAAACGTTATATTAATTATTTGCCAAATTATGTAACAATAAAGAGAATGCCACTTATTGAAATTGGTCAGGTCGATCGAGATGAACAGGTTTTAAACTTAATGATTGAATTGAGTCCAATTAACGTAAACGACTTTGCAGATGAATATTCAAATAAATATGGTGTATTGGCTCAAACGGTAAAAGCTAATTTTTTGAATGTCATAGAGGAATTCAAAAAAGGAGAAACGTATTTTTCAGATGCTCCAGTATTAAATCCTGTTGTTGTTGATAATTTGAAGACTCTATTAACACATCCTTTTTATATGAAAGAAGATGTAAAAAATTTATATGCTGAAAAATACGGCGCTGAAAAAATTCCCGATTATATTTTTAATCGATTGGGATACAGAAACTTTTCTGAATTTATCTTATTAGATAAATTCACTCGAGCGGAAACATTTTTTGAAGAAACGTATTTCAATAAAGAAATGTTTGAGGTAGATGATAACCGGTTATATTTACTTGGGAGTTTTCGATATAGACTATTCAAAAAGCTATCAAACTACGAAGTATTTGAGTATCAAAAAGATTCTTTTATTAGTATGAATAAATTAACTAATTATGCAGATATAACAAAAGATGATGTCATTGAATTATTAAACGAATTTGATTTAGTCGTTTCCGACCAGTACTTTACCGTTTCTCATATAGAATTTGTAATTGAAAAAAGTAAGTTTAGTGAGTTAGGTTTCGATAATATTTTTTATGAATCTATTCTAAAAACGACGAAAGGCTATCGTTTCCAAAGAATAGGCGGAGCTATGGTATTTAGAAAGACAAAGAATAAATTTTACACTTACGAGTTAATTGATGAAATAGTATTTAAATATAAATCTATGGATATATATGACTTGATGGAATTTTTGGATGAAAACTATGGCATTAACTTATCAAAAGAGAAAATAATTTGTAGTTGCCAAAAAACGGAAATGTATTACAATCCTACAATGGAAATGATCTATACAGATATTGAAAAATTTTATGAAATGATGGAGGAATAAAGCAATGTTATTGAAAGAAGGATTGGAAAAAGGGTTCGTTGAACCTACTGAATATACGAAAAGGCTAACGATTGATGGAATAACAAAACCTTATCAAATTTATAAAATCCGATTAGACCAATTGTTTTATAATGATCAGAATGATCGGATAGCAACTTGGATTAATAAATATAAAGAAGAACACGATATTGAACACTTTGAAAATTATGATGATGACTACAACGAAATAATCGAAAAGTTTATTTATGAAAGTAATTCAAAAGCAATTGATAAAACACAAAAAAATATTGAGTTGGTCGGTCAAAGAGAAGCCGGAGTAGTCCTTAACGATGGTAGAGTGATTGATGGAAACAGAAGATATACATGTTTAAGAAGATTATATAATAACGGCAATAGCCATCGACATTTTGAAGCAGTCATACTGGATAGAGATATTAACGTTAACAAAAAAGAAATTAAACTATTGGAGTTAAGCATTCAACATGGCGAAGAAGGTAAAGTCGATTATAATCCAATTGACCGTCTGGTAGGTTTGTATAATGATGTTATAAAAAATAAGTTAATCACACCTGAAGAGTATCAGCAAACAGTTAATGAAAGTAAATCAAGCATTAATAAAAAAATGGAACAAGCTAATTTAATGGTAGAATTCTTAGAATTTATTGGTGCCCCAGAAAAATTTTATATTGCAAGAGATTTAGAATTAGATGGTCCCTTAGGAGAAATACCTGTTATTCTAAATAAAGTAAAAACCGATGAAGAAAAAGAAGATTTAAAATTAATTATATTCACCAATTTACTAATGAAACCCAAAGGAGACATTACTCGTTTTGTCCGAAAAATAAAAACCGTTGCAGATTCCGAATACGCACCAGACTTTATTGATGAACAGATGGACTTTGTTGAGAATATAGCCGAAAAAATCGAGTCTATAGAGACAGTGAGTTCTAAAATAATAAACGATAATCTCCGAAGTAACGAAGATTTACAAGATGAAATGGTTCAATCTTTAGAAAAATTCGAAATAAAAACGAAAAAAGATAATACAAGGATGAAGCCAATACAAGATTTACAAAAATTTCAAGTAGTATTGGAAATGATGGATCTTAACATTCTTTCTTCTTTTGACAACGAGAAAAAAGAAGAAGTGGTTAGTATAATCGACAACCTTCAAGATATCCTGGATGAAATAAAAAAAGAGTTGAAGGATGAAGAGTCATGACTTTAATTAATATGGAACATGACACGTTATGTTTGATATTTTCAGATTCAACTAGCTTAGCTAATTTTATTAAAAAAGCTGGTTATAAGATAAAAATAAAGAGATATGTAGATTCTATTAACGAGCGGACCATTTGTTTTAAAAGTACATTAAATGTTCATGAAATAGAGAAAGTTGTTAAAATTTTACAACAACAAATAGATGATTTGGAGATTGATAACCAAATTGAAGATTATATCACTGACCGACAGTTTTATATCGATAGTAGATATCGAGTGGGGAATGATATAAAAAAGAAAGATCCTAAAATTATAGACACTTATAGTCAATTTAAATTCAAAGTGGATCGTTTACTCGTTAGGCCATTGACAAATGAACAAATGTGGAATGCGTTTTATATGTATGTAATGAAAAATTGTTCTAATTTTTCAGTTCCTGGTTCTGGTAAAACAGCGACAGTATTAGGAACTTATTCATTCCTAAAATCAAAAGAAGAGATAAAAAAAATTGTGATGATTGGACCTAAAAATGCTTTTGGATCATGGATACAAGAGTATAGAACTTGCTTTGGTTTGTCTGCAAATGACGAGAGTTTCTTTTTAAATATACATGCGAGTGAATTAAAAACGAGCAAGGATAGAAATTATCAATTAACTTTTCAAACCGGTGGGAAAAGCTTAATTCTAATAAACTACGAATCTTTAGAAACGCTAAAGTCTTCTTTATCAAGTGTAATTGATAAGGAAACCCTTTTAGTATTTGATGAAGTTCATAAAATAAAAAATCCAAATGGAAAACGTGCTAAATCGGCTATCGAAGTATCTAAAAATGCCGGACGTATCCTTGCTTTGACAGGTACTCCGATACCAAATTCTTACCAAGATATATTTAATATTCTAAATCTTCTCTATCCAGAAGATTATAAAGATTTTTTTGGTTTTTCGGTAAATGAATTACGAAATGCCGGCCCCTTTGAGATAGAATTCATTAATAATAAATTGAAACCATTTTTCTGCAGAGTCACTAAAGAAGAACAAAAGGTACCTAAACCTAATAATGACATAAACTTTAAAATTAGTGTAAGTCCGGAAGAAAATAAACTGTTTAAGATAATTTATCAGACATATAAGGGAAATTTATTTGCTTTAATGGCTAGGTTAATGCAACTAGGAAGTAATCCGAAACTGTTGCTAACAGAATTAGATTTATCCACCTTCAAATCAATCATTGATGATGAATCCGATTATTCACAGGACGTTGTAATTCGGGATTATACAGAAGATATCACTAGTATCGTTAATAAAATTGACTCAACAAGTAAAATGAATACAACCATGCAATTGATCCAAAAATTATCTGGTGAGCATAAAAAAGTAATCGTTTGGTGCATTTTTATATCTTCTATTCAACTATTAGAAAAAAAATGTCAAGAAAGTGGATTAAAAGTGGTTACTATTTACGGTGAAACTCCTTTAGATAAACGGCTACAGTTAATTGAAGAGTACCAACAAGGCTATTATGATGTTTTGATTACAAATCCTCATACATTAGCTGAATCGGTCTCACTCCATCATTTTTGTCATGATGCCATTTATTACGAGTATAGCTATAATTTGGTTCATTTATTGCAATCAAAGGATCGAATTCATCGATTAGGATTAAAAGACGGTCAATACACACAATACTATTATATGGAAAGCCAATATATTTATAATGACAAAATATTTAGTTTAGATAATCGAATATATGAGCGATTAAAAGAGAAAGAGGAGGTTATGTTAAACGCTATAAATAATGGTGTTCTAGAACAAGTCACTTCTTTTGAGGAAGATTTAGAACTAATCTTTAAAGACTTCTAAAATGATTAAAGCATCCATAGCTATCTAGTGGCACTAATTTTGTCACTAGATGATCTTTCCTGTGACCAGTCTCGAATTGTCCTATCGTTTGAAAATTGTCTACTAATCAGTTGAAGTTAACATATGCCAAAGCAAAATAACGATTTCTTAAAATATCCAGCCCAAAAGGTTAAATTAGAATACGCAAGAATTACATGATATTTCCAAAAATATATTTCATTTTCTATAAAAAGAATTTTACGAACGACAGTATTTATTTAAGTTAAAAATATGGCATAGTACCATTAAAACACGAATGATTATTATTTTGAAGGTTCTGTTGTTGCGCTTATTCTTAACATTCTCCAGGTAAGGATAACTCGTGGATAGTAAAATAAAGCGCAACAAACCTCCGCAAACTTATATTGATGCTCGTTATTTAATATGATACGATTTGCCTGCATACTGCAGGGAGTACGATTTGATTATGAACACAGATATGATAGCCTTGTATCGGCTGAGCTGACTTGTCTTAAGTTAGCTCCTAGTTGGAAGCGGATCTCATATCTGTGAAGGTTCATTGTCAAATCATTCGTTGTCGTAGTAATTAATAGAGCAAGGGAGCTAGTTTGATACATGGTATATAAGCATTTAACCGCTGAAGAGCGTGGGAAAATTGAGGCCTATCTTGACGAAGGATTACGACCAGCTGAAATAGCACGTAGATTAGATCGTCATCGATCGACAATCACTCGGGAGATTCAACGGGGGACTGAAGCTAGAAAAGCCAACAGTATCGCACGGTTGCCTTATCAAGCTTCAAGTGCACAAAATATCGCTAAATTGCGGAAAAAGAACTGTGGAGTTACTAAAAAAGCCACGATTCACAATACCAAAACTATTTTAAAATATCTGAATCTAAAATATTCTCCAGAACAAATTGCACATTCCGTTAAAAGCGTAAAGGTATGTACATCCACGATCTATAACTGGATTTACTCAAAAACCATTGATTTCAACATCAAAAAGCTTAGGAGACATGGAAAAAGATATAAAGTAAAGTCATCTGGATCGAAGATTCGCATTGATCGAGCTTTCTTTGAGAATAGAACCATTGATTTGCGCCCAGAAGCTGTTCAGCTTCGTACAGAATTTGGTCATTGGGAAGCTGATACAGTAGTTTCAAAACGAGGCATATCAACCTGTCTAGCAACTTTTATCGAAAGAAAGACACGACAATACGTAGCGATTAAACTTCCTAATAAAACAGGTCGCGCTATGATGGCAGCGATTAAAAAACTAATAGAAATGTATCCTCAAGGGGTAAAATCTATTACTTGTGATCGAGGAACTGAATTTGTAAATCAATTTCAAGTCGGTCTTATTGAAGACACCTTCGGGTGCAAAATTTATTATGCAAATCCGTATGCACCGCATGAACGTGGTTCTAACGAAAATCATAATGGATTACTTAGAGAATATTTCCCTAAACCGTTTAATTTTAAGAATGTCTCGCAACGTATCGTCGATGACGCTGTAGAAAACTTAAATACTAGACCAAGAAAAATTCTAAATTGGAAAACACCAGCTCAAAAGTTTAAACTAGAATACGCGAGAATTACATGATATTTTCAAGAGATTATTTCATTTGTTATAAAATGTTTTTGTCGAACAATCGTATCAATTTAAGTTTACCGACAGGGATAAAAAGAGCAAAAGACGAACTATATTTATATAAAAGCAATGTATAGTTGCGCTTAATCTTAACATTCGCCTAACATCTTGATCTTTGCATAATATATCTTATGTAAACCTGTAAAAAAACTAGACCTAAAAATAGGTCTAGTTTTTTTACAGGTTTATTGACAGGTCTTGATTAATTTCTATATTGTTATATTCAAAATTATTTTCTTCTAAAGACTTTATAACGCCTTCATAAATATTATTTTCTTTAAATGGATCTTCAATAGTTATTATACAGCAGAAATTCATTTTTAACTGGTCAGAACTATACTTATCCAATGCCGGGTTTCTAAACTCTGGTGACATATATAGAAACCATGATTTATCACTTTCTAAATCACTCAACTTCGATGGTTTAGTTTCAGACAAATCAATTGAGTACTGTTTGGTACTATGGTATTTAAAGTCACCTTTTATCAGTTTTCGTTCCGAAGCATACTCAGTATTGTTTCTCATAGAATTAACACTGTATCTGTTTTCTAAAAGAACATTTTTAGAACCGATTCTTTTGAAGGGGTTAGTAGGAACTTTTTGATTAGCAAAAGGTCTTACTTCTTCAATTTTTTCAAAAGTTCCAAACCTAAGTGTTATATTTGACTGAGAATATTCGCTTGCCATTCGCTTATCTAATATATTATCATAACAAAGAGTGATTTTTATTTTACCATAATAATGTCCATCTCTAAGTAAGTTTTTTGGAAAAGGAAAAGACATTATATCGATAAAATTGCTTTTTCTTAATTCACCCTTCAAAATCATTGTCGTTCTATATTCAGTATCTTCAACTAAAATATCTGAAGATTTTTTTGGATAACCAAAACCTAGCGCTTTAATTTTATCCTCAATTTTCATATCCGGATTATTAAAATAAGTTGAAGAATGAATCAATAAGGTTTTAGATAAAAGTAAATCAGAATCAATTAAACTATTGTTTATTTCAGATAGAGATTTTGCAATTTTAGGAGTAGAAAAACTCGTGCCGGCTTCAATTCTTTTTACGGCATTTAAATATGATGTTTCTCCTTGGCTTTGATAATCTTCTACACTTGTAGGAGCAGCATTTAGTGCAAATACATCTCCTCCAAAATGAACTACCTCGGGTTTTATAATATTTGCAGGTCCCCTCCCAATGCGAGAATATGGAGCAGGAAACCCTTTTTTGCAAAAGCCAAAATTATCGCTATTTCTCAGTATTGATCCTACTGTTAATGAACGAAGTGACTCAGCACCCTTGCTAATTATTCCTGCAGAGCTTCCAGCGTAAAATGACCTATCATTTCCAGCAGATTTACATATCAATACTTTAAATTCATCTTGAATTTCATCCAATGCAATTGCAAATGTAGAAAAACTATTCTGATCAATTTGCTCTACTAAACTAACAGATAGATTCCATATTTTTACTTCAGGATTATTAGAAATAGCATCTCTAATATTGTTAATTAATTCATTTTCAGGAATACTATATCTTGGCACAATTGGCACATCAACTATTCTGCAGCCATCTACAGAACAATCAGTGTAGTTACTATATCGATTTCCATGAATTAGTAATGTGGCAATAAAAGTACCATGACTAGTATCAAGCTCCTCATCAGGAATATTACAGCCACTTCCCTTAACAACCCATTGGCTAGTTTGGGAATTCATGTCAACACCAGAATCTAAAAGACCTATTATCGGATATTCCTTTTCTTCATCATATGATACCCACATACTTTCTTCTTCCGCCTCAGCTAAAACGTTTCGAAAGGGAGACACTTCCGTCTTTGCGATAGGGTTTATACTTTTTATAGGAATTGAATCATTCTCAACAAGGTTTAACGCATCTTTTATAGAAGAATTATCAATTTGCAAAAGAATGTCTTCGTTGTAAATTTTTTCTTCAAATTTTATATTATTCTTCTTTAACAGATGCTCAACATATTTAAAAGTATTTTCATTCATTTTTTTATCTGAGTAGTCAAAAAATTCCAAGAGATAATTATTTTTGTTTTTTTCATTCAAATTTTTCTTTGCCTTGTAAGGAGTAAAATCCTCAATAGCAGAAATAGAAACTTTATATTTTTCTTGATCACTATCAATATTTTCTTTGATTTTAGCTATGCCATCTTTTGATAAAAACTCTAGTAATATGCTGTTATCATCCGACATACCTATTTGACGACCATTTAATTCAGAGCCCATGAGATCTAATATTTTCCTTTGATGCGTTTTTGCTTTTGCATCTTCTATAAAGCTAACTGATAGTACGTCAGGTAGTTCTTGAGTCGAAAATCGAGGGAAATTATTTTCTATCACGTCTAATTTTTCTATTAGAAATTTAGTTTTTCTATCTAGATCTGCACCACTCAAAACCCAGGTAGGAACTTGAGTTTGCGGAGATGGTCCAACTTTCAAATTATCTTGATCTCTTTGTTTAAAGCTGATTAATCTGGACTTTTTCGAATCCATATAGTATCACGTCCTCAATTTGATAAACAGTCTTTGACCTTTCTCAGTGAAAAACTAAACTGTTCTGCAATTTCTCTTTGTGAAATGTTATTAGAATGTAAAAATTTAATTATATCAACATCATTCACAGCATCTTCCTGATTAATTTCCAAAAATATTGCATACACTACTTCACTAAATTTCAACAATTCATCTCCGCTAACTATAGTTTTTTTTATTGAATTTCCTATTGTAGTTTTTATTTGTGATGGAGAAAAATTTTCTGTAAGACTAGTTAGTACATCTAATTTTTTCGAATCGTTGCAAAAATTGTTTTCAATTCTATTTGAAAACTCTACTATTATATCTTTTCGTGTATTATATTCAGGAATTCTAATAAACAATACTTTATCAAAACGTCTCCAAACTGCATTATCTAACAAATGCGAATGATTGGTAGCTGCAATCAATATACTATCTTCTGAAAAGGAATCAATATTTTGAATTAAGCTATTTACCACTCTTTTAAGCTCGCCAATTTCACTTTGATCATCACGTATTTTAGCTATGACATCAAATTCATCTAAGAATAAAATGCACGGTTGTTTAGAAGCATAGTCAAATACCTTTCTGATATTTTTTGCTGTACTTCCTAAAAGTGAAGAAATAACCCCATCCATCCTTACAGTAATAAGTGGAAGCTTTAATTGTAAAGCAATATATTTCGCTAAAGAAGATTTACCAGTACCTGGTGGTCCATACAACAATAAATTATTTGAACTTTCAATTCCATGATCAATTAGCCTATTTCTGTTGTAATATGTTAAAGTAAAATTTTTTATTTCTTTTTCTATAATACTATCAAAATACAAGGTGTCGCCAGTTTCAAAAGGAATCCATACATCGACAAGATCTACTTTTGTATCTCGATCTGTTGGTCTAGAAGTTAGTGAATCTAACGAGGAAACGCGCGTATTGTTCTCTGCAATTATTCTCTCTATTTTCTTACCAGTAGATGTTTTCCCTTCTAGATAAAACTGTTCCGCTAGTTTCTTTGAGTAATTTATAACCTTTTGAGTATCTTTTTCAATACCGCCTTCAATGATTTTAAAAAGATCAGAATTCATAAATACATCCCCTTCGTGAACAATATACCATAATTTGTTCTCGAAAAACATATATTTGTTCCCATATATTGCTTTTTCGTTCCATAAAAAACTGCTTTACTTTGCATCAATTAGTTTTAAAAAGTTTTTCAGATTACCTTTGTAATCTAATAGAGATTGACTATCCGCTAAATCAGTAGATACAATCATTTGAGCTAAATCTATCATATTTTCTTCATCATCTAATTTTACACATTGTGTACCTAATAAAGGTGTTGCATTTAAATCATCAATGCTTGCTGATTCGCACAAAATAGGAAAAATATTTTGATCGAGAGCCCATGCAGCTCCTAGCTCACATAAGCAAAATTTACTACTCAGATAATTAGGAGTTATTAAAAAAATAATAATCGCTGATTCAGCAATTTCTTTTTTTATTTTTGTGATAAAATTATCTCCTACTCCTAGACTCCCATTCAATGAGGTACAAAATATTTTTCTATTATTAATTTCAAAAGATGTTTTCATGAAATTTACAAATTCTTTAGCTAACTCCTTATCTTTACTACTAGCTAATCCTCTAATAAATTTTTTCATTTTAAATACTCCTTTTTTATT
>OMJG01001395.1_pt1 | contig 14073 bp, 12 predicted proteins | sample 1646431 | NCBI WGS metagenome assembly OMJG01 (sample SAMN03771674, study PRJEB25209) | food metagenome | isolation source: Cotija cheese | place: Mexico:Jalisco,Michoacan | collected 2011-12-12
ACCAGATAACCAGCAAGACTGACCAGGCAATCAGGAATGAAATAGTATAGTAGATCATAGTAGAAATGATTGTTCCTAGACCGGAGTTTTTATCGTAGCGTTGTGCGAAAACTAAAATCATAGCAAAATAACTCATTAAAGGAGAAATAACGTTTGAAGAAGAATCCGCGATGCGGTAAGCCATCAAAGTCATTTCCGGAGAAATATTCAAGGTGAACAGCATAGGAACGAATATAGGAGCCATAATCGCCCACTTCGCACTGGCTGATCCCATGAACAGATTAATAAATGCGGTAAACAAGATAAAAGCTAAAATCAGCGGCAGTCCGACAAAGCCGATATTTTCTAAAAGAGTAGCTCCGTTAGAAGCAATAATATAGCCAAGATTTGTATAAGCAAAATAATCAATAAACTGAGCAGCGAAAAAGGCTAAAACCAGATACCCGCCCATTGAACTCATGGATTCAGCCATTCCTTGAACAAAATCATGAGATGATTTTACTTTTCCAGTCGTAATACCATATGCTAAACCAGGAATAGCGAATAATAGAAAAATCATAAATAGTAACCCGTTTGACAGAAAGTTGCTTAATGTCAACTCGCCTGCATCATCTAAAGCGCGAAGCGGCGCATTTTCAGGAATCATTAGAAAACCCATAATAATCAAGAAGACAACAAGAGCAGCTAAAGCTGCAATCAGTCCTTTGTTTTGTACAGGCGTCAGTTTTTCTTCACTTGGGCTGTAGTCTCCGTGATAGTCTCCTAATCTCGGTTCGACAAATTTTTCTGTTACAAATGCGCCGACAGCTGTTAATAAGAAAGTCGATACAATGATAAAGTACCAGTTTCCTGTTACAGCGACTTCATAATCGATATTCGAAGAAGCTAATGCTTCGTTCGAGATACCGGCCAGCAAAGCATCCGTCGGTCCGAAAATCAGATTGGCAGAAAATCCAGCTGATACTCCGGCAAACGCAGCGGCAAGTCCGGCAATTGGGTGACGTCCTGCGGCAGCGAATACAATAGCACCTAAAGGAACAACAACAACGTAGCCAGCATCAGAAGCAATATTAGAAATAATTCCGGCAAAAACAACCATTGATGTCAGTAGAGCAGAAGGGACATTATTCAGCAACTTCTTCAAAGAAGAAGAAATCAGTCCGGTCCATTCAGCAACTCCGACTCCGAGCATAGCAACCAATACAGTCCCTAAAGGTGCAAACCCGGTGAAGTTGGTAACAGCAGAATTGAAAATATGGGCAATTCCCTCCCCATTTAATAGCGATACAGCTTCTACGACGGTGTCCTCACCGGTATTTGCATCTAAATAACTTCCTTGCACACCAAAGCGTACAGCAATCTCTGAAATGATGATTAGTATGACTGAAAAAAGAATAAAGATAATCACTGGGTGAGGGAGTTTGTTACCCACTCTTTCGACCATCTCAAGTAATCCTTTATTCGGCTTTGTGTCAGAATCACTCATAAAAAGGTTCCTCCTAAATCATTTTATGTAAAGCCGTTTTATAAGAAACCAATTAGACAAAAATGGTGGTCTCAGTTATCAAAAGAGCATAACTCTTTTGATTCTATAATACATCGCTATTCATTATCAATTCATATTATAATAATCTAAGTATAAAAGACAAAAGACCGTGGAAAAGAGGGAAGCTTAGCGGGTAAGTAAGAGATTATTGGAAGATTATTCGTTCGTCTGCGTATAAATATGATAAACTAGAAAAGGAAATGAATGATTGAAAGTAGGCTGAAGAATGACAGGAAAAAAATACAGCAATCAGAAAGAAATCTCTTATTATATGTGCGACCGTACCCAGACGCTGACCCTTCCAATGCTGGTTAATTTATTATTGGAAGTTTCAGGGGAACAATCTGAGTCTCTGGGACTAGGGGATACTGTAATGCAAGAAAAGGGATATTCATGGATCTTGCTGCAGTATGAATTTTTTATAAATCGTCTGCCTGAAAACAAAGAAACGGTTGAAATCGAAACCTTTGCGACAGAGTATAATAAACTGTTCTGCTACCGCGACTTCATAGTGAAAGATCTCGAAGGAAACGAGCTGGTCACTGTGCACTCTACGTTTGCCTTGTTTGACTTTGCGAAGCGGAAGATGGCCAGACTTCCTGAAGAAATCGTTGATCCATATGAAGCAGTATTCAACAAACGAGTAAAACGAACTGCAAAACCTGTACCAGTTAATGAAGAAACAGCTGAACAGCAGCCGTTTAATGTACGGTATTTTGACATCGACACAAATCAGCACGTCAATAATTCCAAATATTTGGACTGGGCATTGACGCCGCTGGGTGGAGCGTTTTTAAGCAGTCATCAAATGACCTATGCAAATATAAAATTCGACAAAGAAGTTCATGAAGGACAACAAGTACAAAGTATCTATAGTCAAATTGCAGAAGATGCAGCGATGACTACAGCCCACAAAATATGCACAGAATCGAATACCCACTGTACAGCTAGTTTTAAATGGGAAAAAATAAGCGAATAAGAACAAAAGACTCAAACAGAAAGAAGTGATCAAGGTGGTCACCATAAATGATATTGCTAAACGTGCAGGGGTAGCGAAAAGTACAGTCTCTCGCTATTTGAATAATGGCTCTATCAGTGAAAAAACGAGAAAACGGTTAGATGAGATCGTGAAAGAAACGGGTTATTCACCGAATGCTTTTGCAAGAAGTCTAAAGGCAGCCAATACAAACATGATCGGTGTGGTGATTCCCAGATTAAATTCGGCTTCAACCAATGAAGTGCTGGAAGGAATCGATGAACAAGCTCGCGAGAAGGGCTATCAGCTGGTTATTACGAACTCTAATCAGGATATCGATCAAGAGTTGGAAAACATTCAGACCTTGATCAAGCAGAAAGTAGAAGGAATTATTGTGCTGGCACGAGAAGTGACGGCAGGGCATAAAAAACTGATCGAAGAATCGGGTATTCCATTTTTAATACTGGGGCAAAGCGCAGCAGCCATTCACTCAATGACCTATACAGACTATGAAGCGGGAAATAAAATTGGACAGTATGCTCTGGAATTAGGCCACAAAACCTTTCTCTTCTTTGGAGTTACAGAACTGGACCAGGCAGTTGGAGTAGAACGGAAACAAGGCTTTTTAGATGCTGTCGCAAAAGATGATCAAGTGCAAGTGACAATCATTGAAACTAGTTTTTCAAAAATGAATGCTTATCAAGATGCTTTATCTGTTTTGAAAAACATTCAAGCGACATATATAGTTTGTGCAACGGATAATATAGCAATTGCCGTTTTAAAAGCAGCCTATGAACTGGGATACAAAGTGCCAGAGGACTTTTCGATCAGCGGATTCGGCGGTTATGAAGAAACAGATTATGTTCATCCTAGTATTACAACCGTAAGCTATCCCTATAAAGAAATGGGCAGGAAAGCCTTAAACAACCTGATGGAATTAGTAAAGGGGACAGAGATACCCTATCAAATTTTATTGCCGAACCAACTGACTATAAAAAACTCAACAACCGCAAGAGAGAAAGCATGAAAATTATTTTGCTTTCTTTTTTCGCTTGCAAATAGAACCGGTTCCTGATAAAATGAAAGCACTTAATAGGAACCGGTTCTAAAAAGAGTGCTTTTTTTTAAAAGATAATTGGAACCGGTTGCTAAAAAATAAAAGGAGAATGAGCCAAATGAAATATGACAAGTCAATTAATGCAGTATTAGACGCAGTCGGCGGAAAAGAAAATATCAGAAACTTTGAACATTGTGCCACTAGATTAAGAATTATCTTAAAAGATGATAGTAAACTAGATAAAGAAAAGGCTGAAGAAGTACCAGAAAGTAAAGGGTATTTCTTCAACACTGGACAGCACCAGTTTATATTTGGAACGGGGACAGTCAATACGGTATATAGTGAGATGGAACAAATGTTAGGGGATTCCTCTTCGAATGAGTCAGAGGGAAATTTCAAAGACGATGTGTACCAGAATTTAAGCCCGCTGCAAAAAGTTGTACGTACCCTTGCGGATATTTTAGTTCCGCTGATTCCAGTGCTTGTTACGACAGGATTGTTAATGGGAATCAGAGGACTGATTATTGAACTCGGCGTTGAGTTGAGTCCAGACTGGTTGATCATGTTCGAGATGCTGACAGATACGGCATTTGCTTTCTTACCGGTTTTAATTGCGTATAGCGCTACACGCAAGTTTGGTGGAAACCCAATTCTGGGAATTGTGGTAGGGCTAATGCTGGTTGCACCTCAATTGCCTAATGCTTATACAGTAGCCGGTGGAGATGCTGAACCGCTGACCTTACTGGGAATAGATATTATCGGATATCAAGGCTCTGTCATTCCTGCCATATTAGCAGGGTGGTTGATTGCCAAGCTGGAAAGAACGTTTAGATCTTTTGTTCCTCAAATGATGGATTTGATCGTCACACCATTCATGACAATCGTCATTACGATTGCAGTGATGTTGTTCTTGTTAGGTCCGATTATTCAAGTAGCTGAATCAGCTGTAATCAATAGTATTATTTACTTGATAGAAGCGCCTTTTGGTATTGGTTACGTAATATATGCTGGATTACAACAGGTCATTACCATTACAGGATTACACCATTCCATCAGTATTATTGAGATCAGTCTGCTGAACAATACTGGATCGAATGTATTGCAGACACTTGGTACAGCTAGTATGGCAGGGCAATTCGGAGCAGCTGTCAGTGCAGCTTTCTTGATGAGCAATCATTTGAAACGGTCAAATGCCTTGAGTGCAAGTGCTTCTACATTGTTTGGGATCACTGAACCTCTTCTTTTCGGTGTTAGTCTAAGATCAATGCGCATATTCGGTTCTGGGATTGTTGGCGGAGCCGTTGGAGGTTTGCTGACTTATATCTTAGGTCTGGCTGCAACTGGCATGGGCATTACCTTTATTCCTGGACTATTATTGTACACAAATAGTATAGTAAGCCTTCTACAATATTTACTGGTTATCGCTGTATCATTTGCGGTAGGATTTGTATTAGTGAAAGTCCAAAGCCGACCGATTAAAGAAGAATTAAACACAAAATAGTTATAGAGAATTTAATTAAGATAGACAAAGGAATGTGCATATGAGCAATTTAAAAGAAAGTTTGCAAAAAGACATCGAAGCTGAACAACCTGCTTTGCAGAACAAAGTAGCTGCCGATCCTTGGCGTCTGCATTACCACCAGCAGCCGCCGACTGGCTGGTTGAATGATCCTAATGGGGTTCATCAAAAAGATGGTCTTTATCATTTATACTACCAGTATTCACCGCTTGATGCGACCGGTGGACTGAAGTATTGGGGCCATAAAACCTCAAGAGATCTTGTTCATTTTAAAGAAGAAGATATTTTCTTATACCCTGATCAGGATTTTGATAAGGATGGTGTATATTCAGGCAGTGCCTTTGAAAAAGAGGGTCTCATCCATTTCTTTTATACTGGAAATGTCAAACATTTAGGAGACCACGATTATATCACGAGCGGCAGGGAACAGAATACGGTACACATGACTAGTTCTGATGGATTTAATATAGATCGTCGAGAAGTAGTGATCGATTCAATGGAGTATCCAGATGGATTCACACAACATATTCGCGATCCTAAAATCTTAGAAAAAAACGGACTATTTTATATGGTAATGGGTGGTCGTACAAGTGATGATCATGGTGCTATTTTACTTTACGAATCAGATAATCTATCAAAGTGGCAGTACAAAGGAAATCTCTTAGAAAATCGGGAAGAATTAGGCTATATGTGGGAATGCCCGGACTTCTTTGAGTTGAACGGTCAGGAAATTTTACTGATGTCTCCGCAAGGGGTGGAACAAAAAGGTTTTGAATTTGAAAATGTTTATCAGTCCGGATATCTGATGGGTAAGACAGACTGGAACGCATTACACTTTAAACCGGCAGAGGACTTTGTTGAACTGGACAGAGGTTTTGATTTCTATGCGCCGCAGACGTTCTTGGACGAGCAGAACCGCAGGATTTTGTGGGGATGGATGGGATTACCGGATACGGAACCTGAGTATTATAATCCAACAGTCGAGCGGGGATGGCAGCATGCAATGACCTTGCCGAGAGAACTGACGATTGAAAAAGGCAAGCTCAAACAACGACCGTTACCTGAATATCAAAAACTGAGAAATGAAGAAACGAAGCTTCAATATAATACCCATGATTCTGAAATCAGCCTTACAGAAACTAGCTTGACTTATGAGCTGAAGATAGAGGTTGGACAAAAGGAGAAATCTGTAACAATCCAACTCTCTCAAGATATAACCCTTCAATACGATGGGCAGATTTTCACGCTCAACTTAGGCGAATCAGGGTACGGACGGAAAACGCGTTCAATCGAACTATCACGACTAGAACAGATGCATGTTTTTGTAGATACTTCATCTGTAGAAATTTTTCTTAATGATGGTGCGTACGTTTTAACTACTAGAATGTATCCGACCAGTCAAACAAGACAAATTCGATTCTCAGGAGAAGCAGACCTGAACATCTCAAAATGGGATTTGAATAAAACACAATAAAAATAAACCACAGGATGTTTAGAGTGTAATCTCTAGACAATCTGTGGTTTTCTTTTATCGTTTATACACTTTCAAAGACTTCCGAAATGTATGCATGGTCGGTTGACTGTTCCAAAACAACCAATAATTTCAAACGAGCTTTAGGTCCGCTGAGTCCAGGAGCAAAGATAACTCCAGCACTTTTCAGCTGTTTGCCGCCGCCTTCGTAATCATAGATATCTTGTGCGATACCATTAAAAGCACGCGAGGTTAACACAATAGGAATGTTCCGGTCTAAAAGCAGCTGCACTCCAGTAAGGGTAGCAGGGGGCAGATTGCCAGCACCTAGCCCTTCAATTACAACGCCATCAATATCAGTCTGGGCTAATGCTTCAAGGAAAGCTCCGCTCATCCCGGCATAAGCTTTGAGCAGTGGAACTGTCTTGGTTACTCGCTCGATAGGAAAGTATTCCGTCTTGATCAATTTCTGGAAAAACATCACTTCTTTTTTAGAAACGATTCCGATCGGTCCAAATGTCGGCGTTCTAAAAGTCGCGACATTGGTTGTATGTGTTTTTGTAACGTACCGCGCAGCATGAATTTCTTCATTCATGACAACCAGTACACCTTTATCTGCTGCAGTATCTGACATGGCTGTCCAGACGGCATTCTGAAGGTTTCTGACACCGTCTGAACCGATTTCGTTCGTGGGACGCATTGCCCCTGTCAGCACAATGGGGATAACAGATCTGACCGTTAGATCCAGAAAGTAAGCCGTTTCTTCCAGTGTGTCTGTACCATGGGTGATCACCACGCCGTCAATCTCTTCTGAGGCAATTGCAGCATCTATCCGCTGCTTAACGATCAGCATAGTCTCTGGGGTCATATGCGGAGAAGGCAGTTGCAGAATATCTTCTTCTGTTAATCTGACTTCTTCATTGAAAAGATGACTGTACTCATTCAGCGGGTGTTCAGAACTTGGTTTAATGACACCTGTACTCTGATCTGTACTCATAGAAATCGTACCGCCTGTATGCAATATTAAAATATGTTTCAATTCAGTCCCTCGCAATCAGTTAAAATATGGATTAGCAGCCTTTTCGTGGCCAATTGACGTGTCACGTCCGTGACCAGGATAGACGGCATAGTTTTCCGGCAGCGTAAATAAGTGTTTTCTGATGCCATCCAGTAATCGTTTCGGTTCACTTCCAGGTAAATCTGTTCTTCCGACACTCTCTTTGAATAAAGCATCTCCAGAGATCACAAACTGATCCTCGTGGAAAATGAAGCTGACACCGCCAGGAGAGTGCCCTGGAGTAGGGACCACATCAAAAGTAAATGGACCGATCTTCAAGGTTTCAAGTGAAGAGAATAAATGATCTGCCGGCTTAGCGATCACTTCATAAGGTTTATTAACAGAAAGATTGGCAGCAGGATCACCCAGCCAGTCTTGCTCTTGGGAACTGACATACACAGGCACATCATAATCTACTCGAATGTCCTCTAATGAACCGATATGGTCGTAATGGGTATGCGTCAGCAGAATCGCTATCGGTCTAACGCCCAGTTCTTCGATCTGATCTTTGATTTTGCTCGTTTCATCACCTGGATCGATAAGCAGTGCCTGATTTTCTGAATAAAGGATATAACAGTTTTCTTCAATCATACCCGTAACGACTTGTTTTACTTGTATCATAAAGGCTTCCTCCAAAAGAATAATTTAAACGTCAATGACGTAATGAGCAGCTTTGCTTTTTCATTATAACGAACTATGGATAATCTGTCGAAAAAAGACATATGATTTGACTTTGTGATAAAATAAGCATATAGTGAATTTAGAAAAAATATTAGGAGGAAGTACAATGGCAAACACAAAAATCCAGAACTATTTAAATACGCTGGTTGCAACGCAAGGACTATTCTACGTAAAGCTGCACCAAGTTCATTGGTACATCAAGGGAGAAAGTTTCTTTACTTTGCATCCTAAATTAGAAGATCTTTATGATGAACTGACAGTGCAAATGGATGACATTGCGGAACGACTATTAGCACTTGGCGGAGAACCTTATTCAACTTTAGAAGAGTTTATAGAGCATTCGCTGATAAAAGAGTCTGCAGATAATAAAACACTTTCTGAAAGAGAAATGATCCAAAGTGTTATTGATGATTATGAAACGCTGCGCAGTGAACTTGAAAACGGGATTCAACTGACTGATGATGAACGAGATGACGTAACAAATGATTTCCTGGTCTCACAAAAATCAGACGTTGATAAAACCATCTGGATGCTGCAAGCGTTTATGGGCAAAAATGCAATCGCAGATAAAGAAGATTAGAAAGACAACAAAGATAAGAAAAATAAAAAATAATGACCATTTCGGCTTAGACACGAGGTACTGTCCTCGTGTCTTTTTGTTGAGTATAGGAATTGAAAAAAGACTATGGTAAAATAAGCGCAAATGATGCAAAGGAAGTACCGCTATGACAATGGTTGTAAAAACACATAATGAAACAGAAACAAAAGCCTTAGCCGCAAAAATAGCGGAAAAAATGAGCCCGGGAATGACCATTCTCCTGGAAGGTGAACTGGGCGCCGGCAAAACGACCTTCACAAAAGGATTCGCTGAAGGTCTGGGTATCAGTCGTGTGATCAAAAGCCCTACTTATACCTTGATCAGAGAATATACACAAGGCAGACTCCCGCTGTATCATATGGATCTTTACCGGTTAGAAGATACGGGTGCTGAAGAGATGGGACTGGAAGAGTATTTTGACAGTGAAGGTGTCTGTGTTGTGGAGTGGGGATCAATGGTAGAAGATGAGCTGCCGCAAGAACATCTGCTGATAACAATCGAATCGTCTCTGGCTGATCTGGAAGAACGTACGATTCAGTTAATGGCAAAAGGAACACACTATGAACAGTTGCTGGAGAGGGTAAAAGATGAGAGAAGAGATTGAGATCGGCATCCGCGAAGCGATTCCGACTGATGCAGAAGCTTTACTGGACTGCCTGGAAAGAACCGCTGTGCAGACTGGGTTTATGACAATGGGAGAAGAAGGTTCTGGGCTGACTGTTGAAGAAGAAAGTCAGCATATCGCAAACATTTATGATTCACCGAATAATTGCCTGATCGTAGCACTGATTGAGGATAAAATCATCGGGATGGCCACCATTAATGCATCCAATAAACCTAAAATCCAGCACATCGGCGAGTTGGGGATCGTTGTGGATAAGGAGTACTGGGGATTCAAAATCGGGACTGAATTGCTGCAAGAAGTGTTGGACTGGGTGGAAGCTTCCGAAACGATCAACCGAATAGAATTAAAAGTTCAGAAAAGAAATGAACGCGCGATCCATTTGTACGAAAAGTATGGCTTTGAATTAGAAGGGATTATGGAACGCGGTGTAAAGGATAATGGAGAATACTTGCCTGTCTGTATGATGGCAAAGTTGATATAAAAAAAGTCTGAAGTTTCAGAAGCGAAAAGGTTTCTTGAACTTCAGACTTTTTTTATGCAAATTTAACGAGTTTTTTCAAAGGAGCCGTTCCATATTCTTTTTCCTGATTGATCAGAATATTGGCACATGCTCTGGCATCATCAAGGGCATGGTGATGGTTCAATAAAAGTCCATAGTGCGCCGCCACTGTGTTCAACTTGTGATTCGGCAACTGTTTTAGCAGTCTTCTGGAAGACTGTACCGTACACAACGTCTGGAAATTCGGTTGAGTGATCCCATAGTGCTGCAGAGTTCCTTGAAGAATCCGTTTGTCAAAAGCCATATTATGTGCAACCACCAGTTGATCACCAGTAAGAAATTGAGCCATATCTTCCCAAACTTCAGGGAAATAAGGGGCATCAATCACGTCTTGCTCACGAATACCATGAACTCGGATGTTCATGGCGTTGAACCATGTATCCGGGTTGATCAGTGTATAATACTCATCGACGATTTGACTATTCCTTACGACGGTCAAAGCGACTGAACAAGCACTGTGTGTCTGACGGTTGGCAGTTTCAAAATCCAGGGCAGTAAAGTCCATTCAATCCCTACCTTTTTAAAGTGTTTAGTATTAACTGTTGCCTATCTAAACGAACATGCATTCTCTTCATTATACCACGGATAAAGCAGCATTCAATAGTGAGTCTGATTTATTATAAATAAAATGCATGATTGTTTCTGAAAATTGACAATTCCAGACAGAACCGAATGATCACTGGAATTAAGGAAAGAAATTTTCAAGATGCTTTTTCTGATAGGCTGCACCTATGCTATACTCTTTTTATATCACAATAGTTGAAGGAGTTGTTTGCATTGAGTTTTGATAAAGAGATTTTTGATGCCATTGAACAAGAAAAGAATAGACAAGAGCAGAATATTGAATTAATTGCATCTGAAAATTTTGTATCTGAAGAAGTCATGAAAGCACAAGGAAGCGTGCTAACCAATAAATATGCAGAAGGGTATCCTGGAAAAAGATATTATGGCGGTTGCGAATTCGTTGATATTGTAGAAAATCTGGCCATAGACAGAGTCAAAGAGCTGTTTGGCGCAGAATATGCGAACGTTCAGCCGCACTCTGGTTCACAAGCCAATATGGCGATCTTCCAGACCTTTTTAGAACCCGGGGATACATATATGGGAATGGACTTGAATCATGGGGGACATTTGACACATGGTTCTCCTGTCAACTTCAGCGGAAAACTATACAATGTTGTAGCATATGGGGTAGATCCAGAAACAGAGACAATCGATTTTGACCAAGTACGAGCACTAGCTCTAGAGCATAAGCCGAAATTGATTATCACTGGATACAGTGCCTATCCTAGAGAAATCGACTTCCAGAAATTCCGTGAGATTGCGGATGAAGTCGGAGCAAAATTAATGGTCGACATGGCGCATATTGCCGGTCTGGTCGCAACAGGCGAGCATCCTAATCCTGTTCCTTATGCAGATGTCGTTACAAGTACCACTCATAAAACTTTACGCGGACCACGCGGCGGATTGATTCTAGCTAAAGAAGAATATGCTAAACGACTGAACAGCGCTATATTCCCAGGAACACAGGGGGGACCATTAGAGCATGTTATTGGGGCGAAAGCAGTCGCATTCAAAGAAGCACTCCAACCTGAGTTCAAAACATATGCTCAGCAAATCAAGAAAAACGCCAGAGCAATGGTTGAGGTCTTTAATGATTCTAAAGGTCGTGTAATCAGTGGCGGTACAGACAATCATTTATTATTAGTAGAAGTCACTGATTTTGGCATCAACGGAAAACAAGCAGAAACAGTATTGGATTCTGTCGGGATAACCGTTAACAAGAACACTATTCCTTTTGAAACACTAAGTCCGTTTAAAACAAGCGGGATCCGTATTGGAACACCAGCGATTACAACAAGAGGTTTCGATGAAACAGCGAGCCGCAAAGTAGCAGAACTGATCGTTAAAACGTTGGATAACAGAGAAAACGAAGATGTTCTAAGCATAATCCAAGCAGAAGTTCGTCAATTAACCGAACAATATCCATTATATAAATAAGCAAAATATTTAGCGATACCTTGAGGCAAAACTCTGGGTATCGTTATTTTTTACGAAATTTTTCATTGAACGATTTAAAAATACGCTAGTAAAAGTTTAAAAGTTCCTCGTCGAAAAATGGAGAGGAAGGGCAGATTTCATACGGTACATTAATTTTATGTAAAAAATAGAAATTTTGACAGAAAAGCTTGTATGTAAACCATTACATAGAATACAGTATACTTGTAAGTTATGAAAGCGGTTCTAAAAAGAGGTTTATTTTAGGAGGAAATTCAACATGGCAAAAGATGGATTGAAAATCGTAACGATCGGCGGCGGGTCAAGCTATACGCCGGAACTAATTGAAGGATACATTTTACGTAAAGATGAACTTCCAATCAAAGAAATCGTTCTTGTAGATATTGAAGATGGTAAAGAAAAATTAGACATCGTTGGCGCTATGGCGAAACGAATGGTTAAAGCAGCAGGGCTGGACTGGAAAGTCACTCTGACACTAGACCGTAAAACAGCACTTAAAGATGCTGACTTTGTAACAACTCAATTCCGTGTTGGACTATTGAATGCGCGTGTTAAAGATGAGCGTATTCCATTGTCTCACGGCATTTTAGGACAAGAAACCAACGGAGCAGGCGGGATTTTCAAAGCATTCCGTACAATTCCTGTTATTTTAGATATTATTGAAGACATGAAAGTGCAATGTCCAGATGCTTGGCTGGTCAACTTCACTAACCCGGCAGGTATGGTAACAGAAGCAGCAATCAAACACGGCGGATGGGAAAAAACCGTTGGACTATGTAACGTACCGATCGGGCACGTTAAAACAGCATCAGAAAAACTAAACGTACCAAAAGATGATCTATTCTTCAAATTCGCTGGAATCAATCACTTCCACTGGCATAGAGTATGGGACAAATCTGGTAAAGAGCGTACAGATGAATTGATCGACTTGATCTATGGTCCAAACCAAAATGAAGATGACAACCACCTGAAAAATATTCATAGTGCTCTATTCCACTATGAGCAAATCAAAGATTTGCATATGCTGCCTTGTGGATACCACCGTTACTACTACATCGAAGATGAAATGCTTGAGCATTCAATAGAAGAGTTCAAAAATGGTGAGACAAGAGCGCAAGTTGTTAAAGGAACTGAAAAACGCTTATTCGAACTTTACAAAGACCCAGAGTTGGACTACAAACCAGAAGAATTATCTCAGCGTGGTGGAACTCACTATAGTGATGCAGCTTGTGAAATCATTGCTTCAATCCAAAATGACAAGCATACAGAAATGGTTGTTTCAACGAAAAATAACGGAACAATCACTGACTTGCCATATGACTGTGCAGTGGAAGTCTCTGGTGTTGTGACTGCTCATGGATTCGAACCATACAACTGGGGCACATTCCAAAATGATGGCGCACGCGGTATCATCCAAAACATGAAAGGCATGGAAGAAACAGTGATCCGTGCAGCAATCGAAGGAAACTACGGCGCTGCATTACAAGCCTTCACTGTTAACCCACTGATTCCAGGTGGAACAATTGCTAAAACATTGCTGGATGAAATGCTATATGCACACAAAGATTACCTTCCTCAATTTGCTGACAAAATTAAAGAAATTGAAGAAAAACAACCAGAAACCGTTGAGTACGTTGACGAATTAATGAAAACAAACGTACCAGAAACCGTATAAGAACATTAAACCAAAAGCTTGAAGTCTTCGGACTTCGAGCTTTTTCTTTTCGGTCACTTATTTTAGGTGCTCTGGGTAGATATACTTTTGAGTACCGAGAATAATGAGCTGATTTATGGAACTCAGATGAAAAGATTGCATGAGTACCGAGAATAAGGGTGCGATTATAGGCGTTCAAATGGAAAAGTTGCTTGAGTGCTTAGAATAAGAGGGAGATTATACGAACTCAAATCAAAAAGGTAATTGAGTACTGAAAATAAGAGGAGAATATTAGGAGCTCAGAAGGAAAA
>OMJG01001396.1_pt1 | contig 14072 bp, 15 predicted proteins | sample 1646431 | NCBI WGS metagenome assembly OMJG01 (sample SAMN03771674, study PRJEB25209) | food metagenome | isolation source: Cotija cheese | place: Mexico:Jalisco,Michoacan | collected 2011-12-12
CCTGTAGTGGACTTTCACCACCAAGTTGTCGCCCATGCCGGGCGCACCAAAAAAACCATCCAGCACGTTGATGCAGGATGGCTTTTTGTGTAATTTATTTTTATAGTTTGTATGTTTATTCTTCTATATACAAATATGTTTCCGGCTCCTCATCGAAGTAAAAGACACCGACGCCTCCGATTCCTAGATGGGCTGCCAGTACTGCACCGATATCAAAAATCTGTGTAGAGGCATTTGGTAAAGCTTCTTTGACCATCTCTTCCAGTTTTTGAGCAGATGCCAGATCATTAACATGACTAACGGTAACAAGTTGATCATCAAAGGTTCCGACTCCCTGTTTAACGTCTTGGATGATCTTTTTATAGATTTTTTCTTTTCCTCTGACCAGTTTTTTAATAATAATACCTGTGTGATCGACCGTTAGATAAGGTTTAATGTTTAAAGCAGTTCCAGCTGCACCGGCTACTTTTGATAAACGCCCGCCTTTTACCAGCCAATTCAAGTCACTCAATGTGAAATGATAGCGGATATGCTTGGCATTCTTTCGTGTCTGCTCAACGACGGTTCTAAAAGGCACATTTTGCTTGGCCATTTCCATTGCCTGAAGCGCCAGTAATGCACCTCCGCCAGATCCGCCGAGAGAATCTACAAGTTCAACATTCATCTCCGGGTGGTTGGTTTTATACTCATTGATCAGAGAATGCGCCACTTGGAAAGTACCGGAAAATTGGCTGTAGATAGAAATATAGAGAACATCTTCTCTATTTTTTCGGCTTTCTTCAAGAATATCCAGTAAAGATTGTGGTGAGATTTGAGAAGTCTTCGGAAGAATGCCTTGTCTCATATACTCATGAACTTGCTCCAGCGAGATCTCTTTTTGATCCAAGAAGTCTTTTTCATTAATGATGACGCTAAGCGGAAGAAATTGATAATCATACCGTATTCTCATAAATTCATTTTGGTCAATTCCCGAGTCTATTACGATGTTCAAGGTAGATCCCTGCTTTCCTTCAGATTATTGATCAGATTATTGATCAGATAATTGATCATTTATAATGTATTCAATCTCCTGAGGTGTCAACTGTTCTGGGTAGTAGCGATTCCAAACAGTGGAAAGATATTCTGGGGATACATTCCCATATATGTTCTCAGCATTCTGTTTCCATTGATGCAGAAGTGCATAAGATCCTGTTTCTTTATTAAATGTATCCCTTACTGCAGCACCTTCTTCAACGACTTTCGGATCAAGTTCGATAAAAGCTGTTTCTACCTCATCTGTACTCGTATCATTTTGTGTAGATTCCCAAAGTTCATCTGGAATGACCAGTACCAGCAAGTCGTCTTGCTGATAGACAAAGAACAGTCCTTTGTTGATCAGGGGAGCTAGTCTTTCTAGTTGTTCAACAGTGCTGAATCCTGTCGCTTGTTCCATTTCACCGCTAAATTTATCCAGCAGATCTATAACGACTGGTTTATAAAATTGTTCAAACTTCAGTTGAATGTCTTCAGTGAGTGTATTGATCAACACTTCTTTTTTCGAGCTTTTTTTGATCTCACTTGCAGCTTCTCCTGCTAGTGCCACCAGTTGCGGCTTGGTATAGTTTGCCAATGATCCTGCTAGTGACGTACTGATTTCTTTCGTTATGATAGGAAAACTTGCCTGCAGTTTCACGTTCATTTCATCCTTTACTATAAACTTGACCTATAATATGATTAATATTCCATCATTTCTGTTTCAATGATCTCAACTTCATAGTTTGCTTCTATAAAGTCAATGGTTTTACGCAGCACTTTTTCACAAAGTACACGATTATTTCCGACGATTCCAATACCGATGACTGCTTTATTCAATGTATCCAGCTCGTCGATTTCAGCTGTACTGACATTATATTGATTGCTTAATTTGTGAAGAATACTTTTAATGACACTTCTTTTGTCTTTTAAAGAATAAGCGTCAAATAAAAGTATTGTCAGCTGCATGCCCATCAATACCATTATCATCCCTGCCTTTTATGTTTGAAAAGTGGCAGTATTCATAAAATGCCACCCTCTTCTTTTAGACTATTTTGACTTGTTTCAACTTAATTATCATACCATATTTTTTATTCTTGTAGAAATTGAATTCATAGAATGTAAGCTGTCAGGTAAATAATTTGTGTTTTTAGTCTATCTTCGATAGTTTTCAATATAGACGCTATATTTTATCTCAGCAAGGAGACCGACAATGAAAAGCTCTCGTACATTTAATATAGAAAAATTAACTTATATTGCACTGGGTATTCTGATTGGATCAATAGTGGGAGTGGTGATCAGTGTATTCCGTATCATCGTCGACTTCTTTTTAAACCACTTAGGAAGCTGGTATCAAATCATTAAAAGTGATCCCCCTCTTTTAATCGGGTGGATTTTATTCATGACAACATTAGGACTCATTGTTTCAAAACTCAGTAAAGATGAACCGAATATAAAAGGGTCCGGTATACAAAATATCGGCGATCAGCTTTATGACTTATTTGAAATCAACTGGTTTTCTGTAATGTGACGCAAGTTCCTCGGCAGTCTGATTTCTCTAGGAGCAGGACTGGCTTTGAGTCGAAGAGGCCCGGCTATTCAGGTAGGCGGAGCGATATGAAGAATTATTGAATCAAAAACGTGCTTCTCTTAGTGCTTATCCAGATCGCCCAGATTCTTCAAAAAACTAATTATCAGAGTTTTTTAATCTGTTGCTTTAAGCTTCTATGGCTTATCACTTTCTGGAATATTTAAGTTTAAGCTTTTATTCATTCGTAGCATTCAGATTTAATTGTTCCTTATTTGATAAATTTATCCAAGTTTCATTTTTAATGCATCGTATTGATTCTTAAAATGGCGAAAGTCTTTCTTGTTTGTCTTATTAAACGGTAATCGTTTCAATATTTGTCATCCTTCTTTTAAATTTTTCCGGATTCTTTTCGTTTAATTGTGATAGAATGTAATCTGTATTCTAAGTTCTATATTCATACGTTAAAGGAGAAGATTATGCACTATATATGGATGATCATTAAAGGAGTTTTCATTGGGATCACGAATGTCATACCAGGCGTTTCTGGCGGCACTATGGCTGTTTCATTTGGTATATATGATGATGTGATTCATGCAGTCACACATATCAAAAGCGAGTTCAAGTCAGCTAGTAAGATTTTAGGACCATTATTTATTGGAGCTTTGATTGGGGTTGCTGGTTTTTCATACTTCATCGAATTATTGTTGGAACAGTACACATTAGCAACGGCGATCGCTTTCATTGGCTTGATTTTAGGCGGCCTGCCAATTCTCTGGAGTGCTTTCAAAGAAAGCATGCAAAGAGAGCAGCAACAGCTTAATGTTATTCATGGCTTGTTTTTTCTGTTCTTTTTTGGAATTGTGGCATGGATGGCTTTCGTCGAAACCGGCGGCAACACCGGACAATCAATTTCTTTTAGTGTTGGCCATATGATTGCCATGTTTTTAGTCGGACTTGTCTCGGCAGCGGCAATGGTCATACCTGGTGTCAGCGGATCTTTACTGATGCTGATCCTTGGCTACTATTATGCTGTGATTTTTGCAATCAATGGATTTACCGAAGCATTGTCAGCAATGAATTTTGATGCATTGTTAACTTTCGGTACGCTGCTTGGGGCTTATGCTTTAGGTATGCTGTTTGGAATTATTCTGATCAGTAAGGCAATTGATTATTTCTTTAAAACAAAACCGACATATACCTATGCCAGCATTTTAGGGTTAGTTATCGCTTCACCGATAGCTATTTTAACGAACACCAATGCTCTAGCAGATTTTCAGTCTGACAAATCAATCTGGTATTTCTTGATTGCCTTAATTTTAGGCATTGGATGTTTCGTATTAACGTTCGCTTTAGGAAACACGAAAGATACGGGTGCTTCAGTCGAGCCAGCTCAAGCTGCCGACTAAAAAAAGACGCAAACTTGGTCAGGTACTGTTCAGCATTTGCTGATTCATTCCTTTCAAGTAAGCGTCTTTTTTTAGTTGATTTCTTTTAGTCTATTAGTTATTTTTGATGTTCTTTTACTATTTCCTGGACTCGTCCTACTTGATTTCCCTCTTCCAGCATTACTTTAATGCCATGCGGATGAGTAGGACTGTTAGTTAAAATCCGCTTAACATGCCCTCTTGTCAAGTTCCCAGAACGCTGATCTTTTTTCAAAACAATATCAACTAATGCGCCGATTTGAATATCCGCTCTTTTTTTACCATTCATGAGTTGCTTTTGCCTCTTTTCTATCTTTCTGTTTTCTTATTCAGCGTTACTCGCTGATTTTCTCGTGCTTGCTTGATTATCCTCTTCTTCATCTTCATTTTCAAGGTCTTCGATCAATTGATTCATTTCTTCAATTTCACTTCTCTGTGCACTAATGATATCATCAGCCAGTCTTTGTACCCTCGGATCAGAGATGTTCGCACGCTCACTTGTTAAAATGGCGATAGAATGGTGCGGTATCATCGCTTTCATATATGAAACATCTTCTACTGTCGTCTGACTTCTAACCAGCCACAGTGATACACCGAATACCAATGCAGATACTGCAAGGATGATCCCGTTCAATTTTTTATTTTTGTACATTTTCCACATAAACAGCATCATGATGACTGACATAACTGCTCCCATCATAATGGCCATGTAGATTCTTGTTTCACTTAAATGAATATGAGCGAAATCGAAGACGTTCAAAAACATTAAAAAGTACATAATAACTGTAGATGTTAAAATCATTAATCCAAATCTGATATATTGTTTCATGTTTCTCCTCCTTAATTACGAATGATATTTATTATTGGCTTTAATAGCCGCCAGTTCAGTTTCATACCGCTGTTTTGTGTGAGCATCAAAAGCCACAAGTATAACTTGCTCTATCGTTGGGTAAGAATTAAGGCTTTCATTGATGGTTTTAACGGCAATTTGTGCAGCTTCTAAAGCCGGATACTGATAAATCCCCGTGCTGATCGCTGGGAATGCGATTGTTTTGATCTCATGATCTGCGGCAACTTTTAGTGAGTTGCGGTAACAGGCTGCCAACTGTTCTGGTTCCCCTTTGTTGCCGTCTTTATAGACTGGGCCTACAGTATGAATCACATAATCTGCCGGCAATTGGTACCCCTTTGTCAACTTAGCCTCTCCAGTTTCTGCACCATTCAATGTCTTACATTCTTCTTTCAATTGAGGACCAGCAGCTCGGTGAATAGCACCGTCGACTCCGCCGCCTCCAAGCAGTGAGTGATTCGCCGCATTTACGATGGCTTCCGCTTCCAGTGTTGTAATATCGCCTTGCCATACCTTTATTTTCTCCATATCCACACCTCCTCGCTTATCTATTCTGCTTCTATGACGTTAACTTTATACTATATCCTTAAGAAATCATGAGCAAACAAAAAGCTTAGACAGAATGAACAGAACCGCTAAAAGGGCTTCTCATTATGCCTAAGCTTATTAGGTTTTATTCTATTTCTTCTTTACTGAGATTTTCCGTTGTATCTACTTTACTGCCGAGCAAGTAGACCATAGCGACTACTGCTGCTAACGTCAGCGGCAGAGATAGCCAGATACTTAATCCCACAGCTACCGGCAAGTATCCAAATAAAATGGAAATCCCGCCAACGGACACTGCATAAGGTATTTGTGTTTTCACGTGATCCAGCAAGTTTGAACCAGCACCCATTGAAGATAAAATCGTAGTATCCGAAATTGGAGAACTATGATCTCCAAAAATTGCACCAGTTAATACTGCTCCGGCTGACATAATGACAAACTGCGGATCTTCAGGACGCATTGCTGTGGCCAATGGTATTGCCAGCGGCATCAAAATCCCCATCGTTCCATAAGAAGTTCCTGTGGAAAACGAGATAATGGCACCAAGCAGGAAAATCACCGTTGGCAGAAGAACTGACGGCATCGTATCACCAAGCAGCGATACTAGATAATCAGCCGTGCCTAACTCGTTCATCACACTTGATAATGACCAGGCAAGCAACAAGACAACCCCAGTGATCATCAGCGTTTTCATCCCATTAATCCAGATTTCGATCCCTTTAGAAAAATTGAATATTTCCTGCGACACCCCCATAACCAGAGCAATAATACTTGAAATTAATGCTGCCTGAAATAGTACAACAGAAGCATCTGAAGCTCCAAACGTTTCTCTGATCGTACTGAAAGAGAAAGGAGCATTGGAAATGCTTTGTGCCAGTGCAGCATTGTCTCCGCTTAATATTGCTGAGCGGCCATTCATGTAAAACCCGATAAAACTAAACAAAATTAGGCTTCCAATAGGAACTAATGCATTCATAATAGAGGTATTTTCACTTACCATACTCTCTTGTTCTTCTTCGCCGCTTTCAATTTCTGAATCTTCTGCTATCAGCAGTCCAGTATTTCTAGCGCGTTCCTGTGCTTTTTTCATTGGACCAAATTCTCTTAATGTAAGGGAAGTTACAACAACAAAGAACAGCATCAGAATGTTATAGAACCGATAAGGAATGGTTTCTAAAAAGATACCATATGCATTGACATTTTCACCTATTGATTGATAGGCGTCGTTGATCAGCCCTACTTCATAACCGATCCAAGTAGAAACCAATGCGATCCCTGCAATCGGCGCTGCAGTCGCATCGATTAGAAATGCTAATCGTTCTCTTGAGATGTTCACTTTATCTGAAACCGGCCGCATGATTGGACCAACAATCAAAGCATTAGCGTAGTCATCAAAGAAGATCAATACTCCGAGTGCCCATGTGATCAATTGCGTACTGACCGGTCCTTTAGCTTTTTTAGCCAAACTTTCTGCCACTGCTTGAGCACCGCCCATACTCGTAATCAGTGCAATCAGTCCGCCGATCGTCATCACTTGTAGAATGATTCCCGCATTCCAAGGATCCGCTAAAGACCCTAAAATATAGTCAACGATCGCTGTAAATCCGTTGATCAGCGCCATCAGCATATTTTCTCCCATAGAGAACTGAATGATGATTGATCCAGAAAAAATGCCTACAAATAAAGACAAAACCACATTTTTTGTAACAAACGCCAACAATATAGCTAGGATCGGCGGTATCAATGTCAACCAGCCGATTGATCCAGCCATGCTGGCTTCTACCTCTTCCGCATGAACTGTCTGCGGTATTAACCATAAGATGCCCATCAGAATCAATATACCCCATTTTAATTTTCTCATACCTCTTTTTACTCCAATCATCTCTTTTAGTTTCGACGCTCTCAAACGATCGAAAGGTGCAGTATACTCTCTTTTTTTGCTCAAAAAAAAGAGCATTCAAGGCCTTATCACCCTAAATGCTGTTATCTCTGCACATAGCTTGATAGTGCTCCACGAAATTCGTGACAGTTGCCCGCTTCTTCAACGGACCCCCAGCAAAATGGATTGATGAATCCACCCTGCTTCGGCAAAGAACCCTTTCTGATCCCTTCATCGGCTGTCCGCCTCCAGCATCATACTGATTTTCCCCGCACCTCTATCTGTATTTAATTACCTAAAATAGTTTACAAGGAAATTGAAGGGAATGCAAGGGATGATTAGAATTTGTTATATTTTGAAGATGTCGTTCATCAGTTTACTGTTCACTCTGATTTTAGTATAGGGATCCCCTTTAACTTCTATCTCCTCTTGTTTAGATCTGACGGATCTTATACTAGGTGTTCTTAGGATTTGGCTTTTTTGATTTTAATGCTGAGGATTTGTTTCTATTTTCTGGACTTTGTCTATTTTTCATTTTGAGTAAAGAGAATTTTGCTTCTATTTTCGGTACTCACTCTCTTTTCGCTTTGAGTACAGAAAATTTTGCGCTTATTTTCGCCACTCACCCTATTCCTAACTTTGAGTACGTATAATTCGGCTTCTATTTTCAGCACTCATCTTCTTTCCATCTTTAAGTACCTAAAATTCCGCTACTATTAACAACACTCGTATTCTTTTCTGTTTTGAGTACGAAGAATATCACGCCTATTTTTGTTACTCATGCCATTTCCTGTTCCGAGTTCAAACAATTCCTCTCCTATTTTCGGCACTCACACCTTTTTCCACTCTGAGTTCAAACAATTCCTCTCTTATTTTTGCTACTCGAACCCTTTCCTACTCTGAGTTCAAACAATTCCTCTCTTATTTTCGTAACTCGACTTTTTTCCAACTCTGAGTACAAACAATGCACCTCCAGTTTTCCCCACTCATGCATTATTCAATACTCAGCCAGGAAATTTCCTATCTCATCTTCCTTATTCTCAGCACTGTCTGTTTTGTCATACGACAAAACACCCTTTTTAAACAAAAAACTAACCTTCTCAATTGATTACTCAATAGAGAAAGGTTAGTTATGTTCAGTAGATTAATAAGCTTTGACCATGCCGCCGTCTACTAAGATCGTTTGACCGGTTAAATAAGTGTTGGCTCCTGATACTAGGAATGTTGCGACTTTTGCAAATTCTTCTGGTTCACCGTAACGTCCCAGCGGAATTGTTTTTTCCATTGCTTCGGTAACTTCTTCTTGCGTTTTGTTTTGTTTTTCAGCTTTTTTTGAATCCAGTTCGACGATGCGATCTGTTTCGATACGTCCAGGTCCGATCGTATTGACTAGAATTCCGTCCGGTGCCAATTCTTGGCTTAAACTTTTAGATAATCCTGAGATACCCATTCTGAATACATTGGACAACGTCAGTCCGTCAATCGGCTGTTTGACGGAGGAAGACGTGTTATTCAGAATATGACCACCCGTTTTTTTCAAATCAGGCAGCACTTCTCTGATCGTCCGGATAAAGCTGAACAGGGTTAAATCAAATGCGTTTTGCCAATCTTCATCATCAAAATCTTCAAAGGTTCCCCCTGGAGGACCTCCAGCATTATTGACGAGTACACTGATCGGACCAAATTCAGAACGAGTATTTTCGACTAGCTTTTTGATATTTTCTGCATCTGTAATATCTGCCACTGTATAGGCAACTTTTCCTACAGCTATTTTTTCAATATCCTTTTTGGCTGCTGCAAGCTTTTCCTCATTACGGCTGGTCAGCATTACATTAGCCCCTTCTTTAGCCAGCTCTTTGGCGATCGCTTTTCCAAGACCGGAACTGGAAGCCAGTACAAGGGCAGCTTTTCCTGTTAAATTCAAATCCATTTAATGATCCTCCTTTATCTTGATAAACAGTTATTTTCATTATAAATAAAATCTTATCTTTGGTAAATGACTTTGGGTTTTCTCGCAGCAGTAACTTCGTCCAATCTGCGGACGGCTTTTGATATGGGTGCTTCATGCAAGACTTCTGGCTGCTCTTCTACTTCTTTTGCAATGGTGATCATTGCATCCGCAAATTCATCCAGCATTTCTTTAGATTCCGTTTCTGTTGGTTCGATCATCAGACATTCTTCAACAATCAGCGGGAAGTAAACGGTCGGCGCATAAAAACCATAGTCAAGCAGTCGTTTTGCGATGTCAAGCGTCCTTACGCCTTGTTTTTTCTGGCGCAGTCCGCTTAAGACAAATTCATGCTTGCAGTGCTGCTTGTAGGGGGTATCATAATAATCCGTCAATCTGGCTTTCAAATAGTTGGCGTGCAGGACAGCATCTTCTGAAACCTGCTGCAATCCTTCTGCACCCATTGAACGAATGTATGCATAAGCTCTGACGTTTACCCCAAAGTTTCCAAAGTAGCCTTTAACTCGACCGATTGATAGTGGATAGTCGCTATTCAACAAGTAGTGATCTCCATCTTTTTCAATTCTAGGCACAGGTAAAAAAGGTGAGAGGAAAGATTTAACGCCAATCGGACCAGAACCTGGGCCGCCTCCACCATGAGGCGTACTGAATGATTTGTGCAAGTTCAAATGGACCACATCAAATCCCATTTCTCCTGGCGTTGATTTTCCTAATATCGCATTGGCGTTGGCACCATCATAGTACAACAAACCGCCTGCTTCATGAACGATTTCTGCGATTTCAACGATGTCTACTTCAAATAACCCCAAGGTGTTCGGGTTGGTCAGCATCAATCCTGCAGTATCTGGACCAAGCGCAGCCTTCAAAGCTTCAACTCCGACCGTGCCGTTTTCATTAGATTTGATCTCAACGACATCATACCCTGCTACGGCCGCACTGGCAGGATTGGTTCCATGCGCAGAGTCAGGTACTAAGATTGTTTTGCGTGTTTGCCCGTCGCCATTCTGCTCATGATAGGCTTTAAATACAAGTAGTCCAGCCCACTCGCCTTGTGCCCCCGCTGCTGGCTGTAATGAAATCTCATCCATTCCTGTAACTTGTTTCAAATCTTCTTGGAGTCCATACATCAGCTGCAATGCGCCTTGTGTGGTCTCAGGATTTTGCAAAGGATGGATATTGGCAAAGCCATCTAATCTGGCAATATCTTCATTGACCTTTGGATTGTATTTCATTGTACAAGATCCTAATGGATAGAAGCCGGTTTCGATACCAAAATTCTTGTTGGCAAGGGCAGTGTAATGGCGCATCAGCTGCAGTTCAGAAACTTCCGGCAGTTCTGCTGCTGCTTTACGCGATAAATGCTCCGGCAGTTCTGCTGAAAGGTCATACATTTCAACATCATTTTCCGGTAAACTGTATGCTTGTCTCCCTGTTTCTGACTGTTCAAATATCAGTTTTGTTTCATTCATCATCTTTTTGCCACCTCCGCTAATGCCTCAACGAACTGGTCGATCTCTTTTTTCGTTCTTTTTTCTGTTGCACATAACAAAACAGCATGGTCTACTCCAACTAGTTCAGACACATCATAGCCGCCGATAAAGCCTTTTTCTAGTAATGCTTGATTGACTACTTTTATCGGCAGACTCAGTTTCAATACAAATTCATTAAAGTAAGCAGACTGGTTCAACACTTCAAAGCCTTTCTCCTGAAGCTGTTTGGCTAGATAATGAGCTTTGTTGATGTTCTGCTGAGCCATTTCTTGAACACCGACTTTGCCTAGAGCAGACATGAATACAGAGCTGGCCAATGCATTTAATGCCTGGTTTGAACTCATATTGGATGTCGCTTTTTCTCGACGGATATGCTGTTCTCTTGTCTGCAAGGTCATTACAAATCCGCGTTTTCCTGCGATATCGACGGTTTCTCCTACGATTCGGCTGGGAACTTTTCTCATATATTTGCTTTTAACAGTAAAGTAACCGCAGTGTGGTCCGCCATAAGACATGGAAAGTCCAAGCGGCTGCATATCTCCCACTACAATATCGGCACCAAGATTCCCAGGAGCTTCAAGTTTAGCTAAGGCAAGTGGATTCGCCACCACAATCAGCAGTGCCTTCGTTTCTTTCATCCGCTCTTTAATGGCTTTCAAGTCTTCGATCGATCCGAAAAAGTTAGGATACTGGATGACAACAGCGGCTGTTTCATCATTTAATTCATTTTCCAGCTGCTTCAAGTCTGTGACCTCTGTGTCCAGACCAATCGGTGTGACCGAATACTCCATTCCATAAGCATATGTACCAACCACTTCTTTTGCTTGCGGATGAAGTGCAGCTGACATCAGAATACGGTTCTTTTTAGTCACAGCGGCAGCTAGATTGCACGCTTCGCCTAAGGAAGTAAAGCCATCATATAAACTGGAATTAGAGACATCCATTCCGGTCAGTTCGCAGATCATCGTCTGAAATTCAAATAAAGCCTGCAGTTCTCCCTGGCTGGCTTCCGGCTGGTAAGGTGTGTAAGCTGTCATAAATTCTGACTTCAATGTTACATGATTTACAACACTCGGAATAAAATGATCATACGTCCCTGCGCCTAAGAAAAACGGATACTCAGTTGCCGTCTTGTTTTGATCAGCCAATTTCTTCATATGCTTGACCAGCTCAAGTTCACTTAAAGAATCTGGCAATTCAATCGCCTTTTGATCCGTTGCTCTTGTAGAGACGGGGATATCTGAAAATAATGCCGCCACAGAGTCTACGCCGATTTCAGCCAGCATTTCTTTTCGGTCTTGTTCAGTTGTCGGTAAATACTGATGTTGATGGGTCATCCCTAACACTCCTTGTTTAGTTGAATAGGTTCCAATACAAAAAGAGACTTCTCCGCTAAGTGAGAAATCCCTTTTAGACTCTCCAGTGTCATACATTTTAACTTCTAATCAAGCTTATAACCCGCTCACGTAGGTATCGTAGGCATCCGCATCCATCCACTCCGAAGTATCCAGTGCTTCAGTTGTCTGAACTTCAACAATCCAGCCTTCCCCAAATGGCGACTCATTCAATTTTTCTGGTTCATCTTCCAAAGCATCATTCACTTTTGCGATTTTCCCAGTCACCGGTCCATAAATCTCAGAAGAAGACTTCACCGATTCTACTGTCGCAAATTCATCTTCTTTTTCCATCTCATCATTCAAAGCCGGCAAATCAACGAAAACCACATCGCCCAGTTGCTCAACGGCATAATCTGAAATACCGATTCTGACATAATCCTCACTCACTACTTCAATCCACTCATGTTCCTTTGTAAAATACAACGTTTCTTTTTCTGCCATCTTGATCGCCCGCCTTCATTATTGTTTAATTATTTTCAACCAATCTTTTTTCGTGATTCGTGCTTCAACTTTTTTCTTTCTCACCTGAATCCAGACAGATTCGCCCAGCTCAGCTGCCTCTTTTTCCACAAGCATCATCCCGATACTTTTATCTAACGAAGGAGATTTTGTTCCCGACGTCACCACGCCGATCTCTTCGCCTTCTGCATCTAACACCGGATATCCCGAGCGCGCAATCCCCTTATCCACACACTCAAATCCACGAGAAACCCGCTTCAACCCTTTCGACTTCTGCTGTTTCAAAGCCGCTTGTCCGACAAAAGATTCCGACTTGTCCACTTTGACCGCAAAGCCAACCCCGCCTTCAAGCGGTGAAATGTCTTCGGTCAATTCTTGTCCATATAGAGCCATCCCGGCTTCCATACGCAGCGTATCTCTGGCACCTAAGCCGCATTCTATCAAATCAGCTGATGACCCTGCATCCAGCAGTGCTTCCCAAAGTTGGCGTGTCTGCTTCCAAGGGACATAGAGTTCAAATCCATCTTCCCCTGTATAACCGGTTCGAGCAATCAATATTCCTTCTATACTCGCTGCAGTTTCATCCGGAAGAAAATGATAAGATTTTAAGTCTGGCAATCTTGCATCAGTTATTCTTTGCAGGATTTCTGCTGCTTTCGGCCCTTGCAGAGCAATCAGCCCATAGTCACTGGACACATTTTGCAGCTGAATTTCATCTGTCTGGTGCTCTTTCATCCATTTCCAGATTTTGTCTGTATTCCCTGCATTCGGTGTCACTAAGAAATGCTGATCTGAATATTTGAAAAGAATCAGATCATCCAGTGTACCGCCCGCTTCATTCGTCATCGTATTATATTGCGCCTGACCTGTCCTCATTAAAGACACATCATTTGTCACTAAGCTGTTCAGCCACTCGGCAGCTTTCTCTCCTGATACATCGATCTCCCCCATATGAGAGACATCGAACAGGCCGGCTTTTTGTCTGACAGCCTGATGTTCTTCACCGATTTTTGAAAACTGTACCGGCAGTGCCCATCCGCCAAAATCGACCAGCTTAACTTCCTTTTCTAAATAATACTCATACAGCGGCGTCCGCTGCAGCGTTTCTGTTAATGGTCCAGACATCTAATCCCTCACATTCTGCTTTCTTCCCTGCCAGTCGCTGAATTTTGAGTTATCACATCGTGACTGAAGCAGCTGACAGAAGCATCGTATTCCTTGTTATGTATTCCTATTTCTTTGCTTAATTGTTGTTTGAAACAAGCAACTCATTGAATGAGTTCATTCTATCAGATTCTTATTCGTACTGAAATAGAAAACTGATTAATTTTTGATGGGTAATCCGCTTTCTTTTGATAAAATTCGAATAAAAAGATTATAAACAACGATATCATTCGTGTAAAATAAGGTGTTATCCGCTTTCAAATTTATTTTCTTCAGAATCTGATCGTTTTTTGTCGATTTGGTTAGTGTAAAATAGTTCTCGGTTAGTGATATCATTTCGTTTTCTAGACAA
>OMJG01001399.1_pt1 | contig 14043 bp, 10 predicted proteins | sample 1646431 | NCBI WGS metagenome assembly OMJG01 (sample SAMN03771674, study PRJEB25209) | food metagenome | isolation source: Cotija cheese | place: Mexico:Jalisco,Michoacan | collected 2011-12-12
ATTCCTTGCCCTCTTGATGTGTGCAGTGCTATTTCTGGTTCTCGGTCTGGCCACGCGCCCGGCCGTAGCCGCTGCAGATAGTGCGTTCACATGTGCTCCGGGCTATGTCTACTCTCAACAGAGCAATGGCTCGTTAAAGGAATACAACGGCTCCGTGAGCAACCTGCCCGCTTGGGGTTCATCATATTCTGACGTTAATGGTCTGGGCATCGGCAGCGAAGGCGCTGTTGCCTATGCCTATGTGCGCACTGGTTCCGGCGCCAGCAACATTTCTACACTTCTTCAGTACACTGCCGGTTCCGGACAATGGAGTGAGGTACCGAACAGTCGCTATAACACCGGTCTTTCAGGGGCGCTTGTCACTGGTGCAGTGAACCTGGCCAATGGGAACTATCTCTTCGGAGGGTTCCAGACAATCGGCGGTTCCATAGTTTTTCAGTTGTACGAGTATTCGGTATCCACTGGGTCCTATCTGAATCTCGGGTACTTCAATACGGGCGAGACCAGCGGCCGTAGCAACGGGGATATGGCTTTCGACTCTGCCGGCAATCTGTATGTGGTCAGAAGCGGTGATACGACAAGTATCTACACAGTCTCCGCCAGCGAATTGAAATCGTCCGAAAACGCACACAACGGCGGGCGCGAGATTAACGCCCAGAAATCGACGTCCGGGACCATATCCCTGCGAAACGTCAATGGCATCGCTTTTGATGCAGACGGCACCATCTATCTCGGTAATGGTAGCCAATTAGCGCACTACAACCCGACGACATGGCAACAGATCGGCAACACTCTGACCTCTTCGTTGGGGAGCAGCACCGATTTGGCCAGTTGCAACTCCCCGTCGACGCTTACGGTCAAAAAGAACCTGCCCGGTGGCCGAGCTGCGACCACCGACCAGTTCAGGCTGTCGGCATCCCAAAGCTCCGGTGAAATCTCCAGTGTGGTGACTTCAGGTCAGAGCACGGGTATACAACAGGCGCAGGTCGGACCGATTGTGGCCGTCGCCGGACAGAGCTACAGCTTCGGAGAATCGATGGCACCGGGATCCTCCTCGTCTACGGATGCCTATCAGGCGAGTTGGCAATGCGTCAATGAGAACGATGGTTCCGTGACTTCTCGGGGCAATGGAGTATCTGGTTCGGTGACCATCCCTCCGGCTGCGGGGAAGGGTGCGGCAATAACCTGTACCGTTACCAATACTGCGAAGAAAGACGGCGGTATCTCGTGGTCAAAGGTCGACAGCACCGACGCAGCTAAGGTCCTCGCAGGTTCTGTGTGGGAGCTGACCGGACCGACTGCTGGTGACTCTTCGACCCGCAAGGTCGAAGACTGTGTGGCGGCGGATGCTTCATCCTGTACCGGACTCGACAAAGACCCGGCCGCAGGGAGATTCCTCGTGAACGGATTGGTGTGGGGCACATACTCCCTCAAGGAGACTGCAGCGCCTGCTGGATATGAGCTCAGCGATCAGGTGCATGAGGTCGTCGTCAACACATCGACGACGATCGAAGTCGGCGCTATCGGCAATAAAGCAGTTCCCCGAGCGTCGCTGACGATGAGGAAAACCATTCTCAGCACCACAGGAGAACGATCCCCGGGTGTCGACTGGTCCATGAACGCCTCATTGTCGACTAAATCGCCGGCCGGGACCGCTTTGCTGGGTACCGTGACCAAGAAGACCGCCGCGAACGGATCGGTCGCGGATGCCTGGCCCATCACTTTCAGTGAGGTTTCGCAGAGCGTGGTGGTATCGGTGGCCGAGATTCAGCAGCAGGGGTATGAATTCTCTTCGGGCTCCTGTGTGGTGACGGCAGCAGACGGCACCACGACGACGGTTCCGCTGACCGGGACCTCAGGCGATGTCACAGGCATCACACCGGGTAGTTCCACAAGCTGCGAGTTGGTGAACAAGCAGCTGACGGGTACGGCCACGTGGAGCAAGACCGCCGATGATGGTCACCCCCTGCAAGGCTCGGTCTGGACGCTCACCTTTCCGGATGGGCATACGCAGGACATCACCGGCGATGAGCAAGGACGTTTCTCAGCTGGGAACCTGCCTTGGGGACAGTTCACCTTGGTCGAGAAGGAAGCCCCCGCGGGCTACAAGGTGGACGACACCAAGCACACCTTCACGATCGATGCCGCTCACCTGAATGTCAGCGCCCTCGATTCGCAGTCTGGTGTTGCCGTCAATGCCAAGCAGGACGTTCCAGGGCTGCCCATGACCGGAGGAACCAGCACCGATATGTTCATGATCCTCGGTGTGGCCTTACTGATTCTTGCCGCGGCCTTTGGCGGTTGGTATGTGCTGTCCACTCGCAGACAGGCACGGCATCAATCAGGAGCTCGGCACTAGACATACCAATGTTTCAGGGCGCACACCGCTGTCCTGAACAGGGGACCTACAAGACATTACCGCTATTGCGGTATGAATTTTTCAACCAATAAGGAGAGAAATATGAGTTGGGACAGAACCAAAAAGGTTCTCTCAATCGCCGTTGGCCTCGCTGGGGCTTTGGCGATGGGGATGACCGGAGTCGTGGCGAACGCCGCGACCACAACGCCGGAGTTCGGCAATATCGATACGTCGAAAACCGGCTCGATCATTATCCACAAGCATGAGCATCAGAATGGTACCGATGCCACTGCCAAGCCCGACGGATCAACTGACATCGATACACCAGGAATCGCTAACGTCGAATTCACCGTCTACCGTATCGACGGTCTTGACCTTGGCAATACCGATTCCTGGAACGGGCTGTCCGAAGCCAAGGCTCCGCAGACGGTGACACCCGGCACCACCACGATTGCCGTGAACGGCCAAACGTACGGTTTTGTAAAGGTCGAATCCGTCACCACGGATGCCCAGGGCAAAGCCACTGCCGGGAATCTTCCGGTAGCCGCCTATGTCGTGGTCGAGACCAACCGTCCCTCCACCGTGGTCGATATCGCCCAGTCATTCATCGTCACGATTCCTTTCCCGGATAATGACAACACCAAGGGTTGGCTGTATGACGTCAACGTCTACCCAAAGAACGGCAGCACCACCGTGGACAAGACCGTGCTGTCGCAACAAGGTCTGGGAATCGGTTCGGTTGCCCAATTCCCGGTCACCACACTGGTCCCGAAGATCGCGGATAACGCCAACTATAAGTACTACATCATTCATGATGACCTGGATTCGCGTTTGACTCCGGCAAGCGACCTGTCGGTGACTGTGGATGGACAAGCGGTTGATAAGTCCTACTACACCGTGACGGTTACGGGCCAGGCCGTTGACGTTTCCTTCACCAAAGAAGGCCTCGCTTGGCTGAAGACCATCCCAGGCAAAAGTGTCGTGACGACGTTCAAAGGAACCGTGAACTCCCTCGGCAACGGCGTCATCCCGAACAGGGCCAGCCTGTATGCAGACACTCAGGTATCAAACGAGCCTCCTGTTCCTCCGGTTACCCCTCCAGTCAATCCTCCGGTGACGCCTCCCGTTTCTCCGGAAGTGCATCAGAACTGGGGCGATCTGGTCATCAGCAAGGTGGATGCCGATAAGGCCGATGCAGGTCTTTCTGGTGCGCAGTTCGAGGTATACGCAGCAAAGGACGCTTACGCGGGTTCATGCACGTCGACCGCAACCACAGGCAATGCGGTCACCGTAAACGGGGAAAGCACATTCACCTCCGATGCCAGTGGGAAAATCACCGTCGCCGGCCTGTTCGTCTCTGATTCCAAGAACGCTCCGATCGATGCCACCCAGCGTTGCTATGTGGTCAAGGAAGTCAAGGCTCCAGCCGGGTTCGTCCTGCCTGAAGGTGATGCGGCACTGACGGCCGTCACTGTGAAGACCGGGCAGAGCGCCGGTGTTGATGTCACCATCAAGAACACCAAGCAGCATGTACCGGGTCTGCCGCAAACGGGCTCGACCGCAATGGTGGTTATGGTTCTCGCAGGTTTGGCGATGATGACGGGTGCCGGTGTGCTCGTAGCACGTCGTCGTTCCTTGAAGTGATGTGAGTCATGGGCGTCGACGGTGCATGCGGCATCGGCGCCCTGGTTAATGCGGTCGTGTTCGGTTCCGGTTCCCCATCGGGTAGCCGGCACGCGCCGTGCGCAAGATCTCACCGTCTCTACATTTTCCCCTGAGACGGTGTGATCTGCGCGTCATCCGCGTGCATGAAGTTCGGGTCCCGTACGTCTGTGATGACGTACGGGACCCGTCCATATTTGCATGAGGAGGTACACGTCATGAGTGTTCGTCGTGATAGCTTGCTGTCGGTGATGGCTGCCGTGTTGGTACTGGCCGGGGCGTTGGTGCTGTGCTACCCGTGGGCGGCATCGTGGGTGTCGCAGTACAACCAATCTGCTGTGGTGGCCGGCGGAGTCCCGGCAGGTCGATCCGATGCGGCTGCCAATGCGAAAGCTCTGGAGCTCGCCCGTGAATACAACAGCCGTCTGACTTCCGACGCGCTCTACAAGGCGAACTCAAACGTTCCTAGAAGCAGCCAGGGCGAGGGGCTGCATGCCCTGTATGAACAGGCCTTGGATGCAGGGCGAGGGCTGATGGCCCGCATCCAGATGCCCAGCATCAGTCTCGATCTGCCTATCTACCATGGCACTTCGGATGAGACCTTGCTCAGAGGAGTCGGGCATCTCGAGGGAACGTCGTTGCCTGTGGGAGGCAAGGGCACGCATGCCGTCCTGACGGGGCATCGAGGATTGGCGCAGGCCACCATGTTCACCAATCTGGACAAGGTCAACAAAGGTGATTTGTTCACCGTGTCCACGTTCGGACAGGTGCTGACCTACCGGGTGAACGACATAAAGGTGGTCGATCCCGACCAGACGCAGTCGCTGCGAGCCGTCGAGGGCAAGGACCTGGTCACCTTGGTCACCTGCACGCCGTTGGGCATCAACACCCAGAGGATTTTCGTAACCGGGGAACGTGTGACACCCACACCGCCTCAGTCCGTCGTCGCCGCCTCGGATACGCCCGACGTGCCCGGGACCCCTTGGTGGCTGTTCATCCTCATCGCCGTCACTCTCCTCGACCTCATCTGGCTGTACCGTACCCTGCATCCCAGCATCTCAGGGCAACACATTCACATGCACCGTTAGCGCGAGTCTTGAGCGAAGCTTTCGCCGGGCAGGCAGGTCATGGGTCAGGGAAGTGCTGCACGAGTGCGAAGCAAACAGGGGGAGTGGAGAATGCGGAGTCTGACACTTTCCCCTTAGAGGAAGGACACAGGGCGCATTCGAACTTTGTGCAGTCAATCACCTGTTGATGGTGACGGTGTTGCGGGAGGCTTAAGAATTGCAAAAACGGTTGGCTGCGGCTGTATGGGATTGGAGACTTTTGGTTTGACAGCATCGCTTTGGTTAACGCGCGGGCAACATCTATCGCTTTGGAATGCTCATTATTGAGTTTGGTGTTTTCTTTTTATAAGCACTTTCTTCAGATCGCATTAGCGGCACCTGCATCGTCGGTGGTGAGGGCCGGTCCTGCGCTCTGTCGGTCTTTTGACAAGGTCGTTGTGGTTGCAGATCTTCGCTCGGGTTTTGGATAGTGGCTGGTCATTGGTCTGGCATTGCAAGCCCTGTCGGAAGGTCCTCCAGCAAAGTCGACTGTTTGGGATGATTCCGGTTCTGCTTTGTTGGAGGTGTTATGTCCGCTGAGAAACCACTTATCTTTCGGATTGGAACGGTCGGTCCCGGAGCTGTCGTTCTTCGTCCAGATCCGATGGGTCGAAGGGGTGACCGTGATTGTAGTTGTTGAGGTCGTCAGGGCCAATCTCGCGTAGTGTCCTGCATGGGTTGCCGACCGCTACGACGTTTGCGGGGATGTCTTTGGTGACTACGCTTCCTGCGCCGATTGTGGTTCCGGCTCCTATGGTCACTCCTGGGCAGATCGTCACTCCGGCTCCTATCCAGCAGTCGTTGCCGATAGTGACGGGGCTTGCGTACATGTATCCTCGCATGGCTGGGTTGATGGGGTGGCTGACGGTTGCGATGTTGACATTTGGTCCGAACATGACATGGTCGCCGATGGTCAGCGTTCCGTCGTCGATGAAATTGCAACTCGCGTTGATGTATGTGCCGCCGCCAACCTTGATGTGGGTGCCGTACGCAAAGCAGAACGGTGGTTCCACCCAGAATGTGGCGGCTTGCTGCGCGCTGATGCCGAAGATTCTGGCGATGAGCGCCGCACGCTGCTCGACATCGTCGGGGTCGCTGTTGTTGAACTGGTACATCAGCCGCTTCGCGGCGGTCCGCTCTTCGGGAAGGCCTTCGCAGTTGTCGGTGAACAGCAGCCCTTCGTTGATCCGTTCGCGCATGGTTCTCATGTCAATCCGCTCCTTCGCATTGCTTTCGTGGTCTGTAATTATTGTGGCCGATGCCTGGCGGGGCATCGGATGAATTAGTCGGTTGTCGCCCGAGTGACGTTGTGCAGCCAACCGTATCGCCGGTAGTGGGCGAATACTGCAGGCAGTTTGATGATTTCGTCGACGTTGAGCAGCGCATATACCCATAGCACCGGCAGCTTCCAGGTGAAGGCCGCCATGATGCCGAGCGGGATTACGATGATCCACATGGTCACACTGTCGCACAACAGTCCGAAGCGTGCGTCCCCTCCTGCGGGGAAGATGCCCGCGACGGTTGTGGAGTTGATGGATTTGCCGACCACGTAATACGAGCAGATGATGAGCATCCACGATAGATCCTCGTTGGCGCGCGGCGAGAGATTGGTGGCGTGCAGGATGAATGGGCGTAACAGCAGGATGACACCACCGGTGAGCGCACCCACCGCTATTGCTAGATGGCAGAGTCTTCGGGCAGTCTCCTTGGCATCCGACAGCCTGTTTTGACCGAGCAGGTTTCCGATGTAGATACCTCCTCCGTTGCCCAAGCCCAAACAGAAACAGACCACGAGGTCCTTGACGATGTTCGCGATGGAGTTCGCGGCAATCGCGTCGGTATTGAGGTGCCCCATGATGACGGTGTACACCATGAAACCGCCGCCCCAGACGATTTCATTGCCGAGCACCGGCAGGCAGTATCTCCAGTAATCACGTTCCAGCACTCGTTGCGTTCGCAGCATCAGGGTTGGTTGTACGCGGATTCGACCTCCGCATAGTGAATGCAAAAGAGGCCAGATACATTCGAACGCTCGAGAGACGATTGATGACAAGGCGGCGCCTAGGATGCCTAAAGCAGGGAATCCGAAGTGGCCATAAACGAGCGTTGCATTCACAATGATGTGTATGAGCACGCCGACAGAGCTGACCGCCGTGCTCATGACCACGAATCCCGTGTTCTTCATCAGGCACAGATAGATCTGGGATATTCCCAGGAACACGTATGACACCGCGGACACCCGAAGGTACTGCGCGCCGAGCGTGATCAGCATGGGATCGTTGGTCATTAGGTGCATGAGTGTCCGGGGAATCGTGGCGAGCACCGCGCAGAATATGAGAGACAACAGCACGGCGTATCTCATGACGCACGACAGAATCGACTCGATGGCATGCGTATTGCCTGCACCCCAGTATTGGGCTACGAGGATACTCATGCCCAACGTCAGGGCGGCGAGGAAAAGGCTGAAGAAGAATTGGTATTGCGCGGCAAGCGCGACCGCAGCAAGCTCCTCCTGACCTATCCCTGCCAGCATCAATGAATCCACGGATGAGGACAGCGCGAGCATGAATTGCTGAAATGCTATCGGTCCAGCCAAAGGCAGCACCGATTTCAGAAAGAGGTGCCATTGCGTCGGCTGCCTACCGTTACGATCCCGGAGTTCGGTCCGGCCCCGGGGCGGCGACGTCGGGTCCTTACTCATCGCCGCTTTTGCTGCGTCGGTATGCCCTGGCTTTGTCCATCCAATATCTCCGGTCTTCGTCGGAGATCCTGCGGATCACGCGGCAGGGATTACCAACCGCCACCGAATGCGGGGGAATGTCCTTGACCACCACAGAACCGGCTCCGATAACGACATCGGAACCGATGGTGATGCCTGGTCCCACCACTACATTGCCTCCAAACCAGACATCGTCCCCGATGGTGATCGGCAGCGCGCCTTCCATCTGTGCGTTGCGAACCGTTGCGTCTATCGGATGATAGGGGGTGTACAGGCCCACTCGTGGTCCGAAAAAAACGTTGTCGCCTATGGTGATGCGTGCTACATCTAGGAATATGCAATCCATGTTGGCGTAGAAGTTCTTGCCGATAACAATGTTCGAACCGTAATCGCAGTTGAACGGCGGCTCCAGCCAGGCATTCTCGCCCAGAGCTCCGAAGAGTTCATCGAACAGTTTCATGCGTTCGTCGGATGCATCCCAAGCGGAGGTGTTGATTGCCCAGACCAATCGGCGTTTGCGCCTGTTATCTCGTGCCAGTTCAGGATCCTGGGCGATGTACAACTCGCCGGAGAGCATGCGTTCTTTTTCTGTTTCAGGTGTTGATTGTGTATCCACGCGACCACTGTAATGATAGATACGCCCAAAAAACCCTAGAGTATTGACAAATACTGCTCTGAAAATAGTAATATTTACCAAATTCATCTACGCTTAAACCGTATGAATGAACATACACTTGCAGGCAGTATGGAAGAGTCTCGTCGCAATGCCGCGATGGCATTGAATTGTCCCAGTGCCATCACGGTGAGGCCTGACGGGTCCGAGTCGGTGCGGTACAGGTATCCGACCACATTCCTGTACCTTCAGCAAGGTCGCCTCAGTCTGTACCCAAGGATGAGGGCAATCTGCCACTGGCATATGGATCTGGAATTCACCAGGGTCCTCAAAGGTCACATGATGTATTTCGTGAACGGAGAGATCGTTCGCGTCGATGAAGGCGAGGCCATCTTCATCAATTCCAGAGCGCTGCATTACGGTTTCTCCGATGACGGTGAGGAATGCGATTTCTATTGCGCACTGATACATCCGATACGGGTCGGTGCACCGCCTGAAGTGTATCGGCACTTCATCCTGCCGCTTATCGAAAACAAGGACATCCCGTTTGCCCTGTTGAGGCCCGAGGATGCGACCGGACGAAACATCGTTCACCAACTCGATCGATTATTCCAAGCGTCCGACGACAGGACGTTAGCCATTACGGCGCTCAGCGTCTTCTTCTCCATCATTAAGGATCTGGTCGAACGAGAGGAACCCCGTGCGCAGAATAACCCGGCATCTACGCATCAAGATACGACGCTCTCGGCAATGCGGGCAATGACGGATTATATCCAACATCATTACATGGAAAACATCACGCTCAGCGATATAGCATGTGCAGGTGCCGTGGGACGCAGCACCTGCGGGGCAATCTTCCGACACACTCTCGCTCAGACGCCAATGCAATATACCGTCAGTATGAGAGTCCATGCGGCAGCTGGACTGCTCAGGGACACCGAACTCCCAGTGGCGTCAGTGGCAAAGAACACAGGCTTCTCATCAGCTGGTTACTTTGCTAAAACATTTAATAAGGTCATGGGATGCACGCCGAAAGCGTTCCGCAACACACATGATTAACGTGCCGGTTGTTTTTACGGCGGAGGCAGGTTCCGAAATGACACGTGACAGTGTGACGGTCCTGATTGTTTCATGACCGCTCAACACTCTCCGGGAAAGAGGATTCGCTTCCTGGAAGGTGCACGGAATCTTGCCTACGATCTCGCCACATCCGTGGCAATTATGGTCGTCTGAGTGCAATGTATATGATCTGGATCGACGCCCCTTGTGGATTTTCCAAATCTGTTTTCAAGCCTCGGACCATGGCTTCGTCATGGGTCTGCCAGAACTGACGGTTATACTGCAGGCCGCGTATGAAGAGAACGGCGGTAACTGTTTGACCTGATGCTGATATTGAGCACGACATCATGTAACAAGGACTCGGGCTTGTTGATGCAGGGACGGCTTCATGTGAAACCAGTCGCCGAATTTCAACATTGCCAAATTTGTCTTGGTAAGCGGTGCGATAGCAATAGCATGCATGCCCGATTCTCAACAGTCGTTGTTGCGAAGTGACACGATGCTGAAAACCTGCACTTTGGCGCTATTTCGGAGAACCATCCGACTACTGCATTGACAAGATCTTCGTGGGGGCAAGAGGCTGACTATCGCATCGTGGTTCTTCGATGGTGGACAGGAGATCGTCCTCGGCGAGCTCCCCAAAGCAAAACAAACGGGGAAAGTGCTGAACATAGAGTTCGACACTTCCCCCTCAGGTGGAGCTGAGGGGGGCACTTGTCGAACTCTGTGCGGTCGGGGATCATCTGTTGATGGTGGTGGTTCTGCAAGTGGTGAGAGGTGATCGGTGTTTGTCCGCGGCTATATAGAGATAGTTGTGTATGAGTCGGAAGAGCGCCATACGATCGCTTATCGACTTAAGAATTTCCTTTATGCGACGGCTATATGAGTATGAGGAAAGCAGCCGACGGGCACTTGAAGAGTGATTGTGATAAAGCACAAAGTGCGGCATGCGTGGACTTCGCCGGTAGATAGGGTTGGAGATATTCGTATTGGTTACTTTGTGTTATGTCCAGATTGTCTGTCTGGGGCCTACGCATGGTGTGAACGGTTGAAACAATGCTAGGTGTCGCCGTGTATGTCAGTCCGAAGGAGATGCGAGCGGAGGTTGAGTGCGCGGTGCGATGCTGAAAGCCAGGGTGGGATTCAAGTCAAGACCAGAGGCTGGTTGTGCGCGTAGAGGGATTCTCAAAGGAATCTAGACAGACCTCACCTTGTGGCCTTGAAGCGTTTCCACAATTCGTCTCGAGAATGTCATCTCAAGTGGCATTGAGCAGCGGCGCATCAAGATCGCATTCGTGTGAGCTGACCAATTGCAAACAAGTACCGCCAAAGGACCCTTGATGATGCAGTTTGTGCTGCGGACAGCGTGCAGAATACTACAATCTTTCGAGTGTGTTCGAAATAGAGTATACTCGATAACGTTGCGATGCATTTTAATTACTGTCGTTGGAGGAGGCCGCATGGGACCACAGATCGCGGTGAAGATTAACCGCCGTGAGCGTAACGCCATGGCTACACGTGCGAAGATTTTCGAGGTTGCACATAGACTGTTCTCGGAAAAGGGTTATGACGCAGTTACCGTCCAACAAATTGCCGACAAGGCTGATATTGGTATCGGAACGTTGTTCTATCACGCGTCATCGAAAACCGAGCTGTTTCTCATGGTGTACAACTCTTCGCTTGAACAGGCCATACAAGCTGGTAGGAACACTCAGAATGATCTTCCTGAGGACGCCAACCTCTGTGAGCGTATCATTGCCCTTTCTCTTCCCATAGCCAATGCCATGAACAGTCCTGAAGCTGGAAACTTTGCCAGATATCACAAGGAACTACTGTTCGGCGATTCCAATGACCGGTACAGACGTGCGGGAATTGATTTGGTCAGAGGATTTGAAAGCGAGGTCGCAGGTGTGCTTGGCGGTGCAGTGCATATCGATGCCCATAGTTTGCTGACACGACTGACCGCCCGCGCAATCTTCGCTGCATTGCATTTCGATATTGCTTTACCTGAGACGGATTTGAACCCAGCCACCAGGTTCGCGAGTGCCGGTTCGATGAGTCTTCGCATGCAGATTCAGATTATTGTCGAGGGTTTTCAAAGCATCGCCTTACGTCACGCCACACTCAGTAACAGTGAGCCGAATCTGAGCACACCAGCAAACCGCGCCAGCGACGAAGACGGCTCCTGGCTGAACGTCGTCCCGGCAAGCGATGTCTCCTAACAGTTGTGCCGCAACACAATTCACCAGATATGTCACTACCTTCGAAAGGAAGTACCATGCATTACTCAAGTGGTAATTACGAAGCGTTCGTCCACCCACGTAAACCAGCTCGATCTGACTCAGTGTCCGCTTATATTGTCGGGACCGGACTGGCTGGTCTTTCGGCCGCCGTGTTTCTCATCCGAGACGGGCAGGTTGCTGGGGAACGCATCCATTTATTGGAGGAACTGCCGTTAGCAGGAGGTTCACTTGATGGCATTCAGCGACCTGATATAGGGTTCATCACCCGAGGTGGTCGCGAAATGGAGAACCATTTTGAATGCCTGTGGGACATGTACCGGTCCATTCCATCCTTGGAAATTCCTGGAGCCTCGTATCTTGATGAATACTACTGGCTGGACAAAGACGACCCGAATTCTTCAAACTGTCGTCTCATCCATGACCGTGGTGACCGCGAACCCACCGACGGTGATTTCACACTCACGGATAACGCGCAGAAGGAAATCGTCAAACTGATACTGATGTCCGAAAGCGAAACCGGTGATAAGACCATCGAGGACTTCTTCTCCGAGGACTTTTTCGCCAGCAATTTCTGGTACTACTGGGCGACAATGTTTGCATTTGAAAAGTGGCACTCGCTTGCCGAGATGCGTCGCTATCTTATGCGGTTCATTCATCATATCGATGGGTTACCCGATTTTACCGCGCTCAAATTCAACCGCTACAACCAGTATGATTCCATGGTTAAGCCCCTCCTCGCATACCTTGAGGAACACCATGTCGACATTCGTTACGGCACCACTGTTCGTAATGTTGCAGTCGAGTCTCGTGGGGACGGCATCGTTGCCAAGAAACTGATCCTCACAGTTAATGGCGAGGATCAGGAACAGTCCTTGGGTGAAGATGATCTGGTCTTCGTCACCAACGGTTCCATCACCGAATCGACGACCTACGGAGACCATCACACTCCTGCTCCCATCACCAAGGAGCCAGGAGGCAGCTGGACGCTTTGGGAGAACCTCGCTAAACAGTCACCCGAGTTCGGACATCCTGAGGTGTTCTATAAGGGACTGCCTCAACGAAGCTGGTTCATCTCAGCGACGGCAACCATAGAGAACACTGAAGTTGATCCCTATATTGAGCGTCTGACAAAGAGGCCTCTGCATGACAACAAAATCAATACTGGCGGTATCATCACCGTCACCGATTCCAACTGGCTGCTGAGTTTCGCCGTGCATCGTCAACCGCATTTCAAAGAACAACGACCTAATGAAACCACCGTGTGGATATACGGCCTGTATTCCGATACTGAAGGCAACTACGTGCACAAGAAAATCACCGAGTGCACCGGCGAGGAAATAACGCAGGAGTGGCTCTATCACTTGGGTGTTCCAGAGGCGCTGATCCCGAAACTCGCAAAACAGGATTCCATCAACACCAACCCTGTATACATGCCGTTCATCACGAGCTACTTCATGCCGCGCAAGGCAGGCGATAGACCGGCGGTCATACCTCAAGGATCAAAGAACCTTGCCTTCATTGGCAATTTCGCTGAATCCCCCACCAGAGACACGGTATTCACCACCGAGTACTCCGTGCGCACCGGCATGGAGGCCGTCTACCAGCTCATGGGGGTGGAGCGCGGCGTTCCCGAGACGTGGGGCAGTACCTACGACGTGCGCGTGCTGCTGGAAGGCCTCACCCGGCTGCGGGACGGCGAGAAGGTCCGGATCCCCGGGCCGGAACCGCTGCGCAAGCGGCTGCGTCGTCGTCTGGAGAACGGCGAGGTGGGCGAGCTGCTCGAGGAGTACGGCGTGCTGTGATCCTCAGCGCGCACTGAGCGACCCTGCGCGGGTGCGGCCGGAGGGTGTCACCGCGAGGTGTACAGCCTCCGCGCCAGCTCGTGCAGGGTCAGCCTCTCCCGCAGGCTCATGTCCAGTTCGTCCAGCAGCTTCTTCTGCATGGCGGCGGCCTTCTCCTCCAGGGAGCGACCGGCGTCCGTGAGGGAGACGACCACGGAGCGCTCATCGCGTTCGCACCGCTTGCGGGTGACGAAGCCGGCGGCCTCCATGCGCCGCAGCAGGGGCGAGAGGGTTCCACTGTCCAGCATGAGGGTCTCCCCCAGCTGGTGGACGGAACGGTGGTCGTCCTCCCACAGCACGAGCATCACCAGGTACTGCGGATAGGTCAGACCCATCGCCTTCAACGGCTCCCGGTAGGCACTGGTGACCTTGCGCGAGGCGGTGTACAGCGCGAAGCACAGTTGCGTGTCCAGGCGGAGCTCGGGATCCATGCGTCCATGG
>OMJG01001400.1_pt1 | contig 14014 bp, 13 predicted proteins | sample 1646431 | NCBI WGS metagenome assembly OMJG01 (sample SAMN03771674, study PRJEB25209) | food metagenome | isolation source: Cotija cheese | place: Mexico:Jalisco,Michoacan | collected 2011-12-12
GACTAGTTCCGGTGGATTTTCGTCAGGAAGTGGTTCCAAACTCGATCTAGGCACCTGTTCTGTGATCAGAGAAAGGGTCAAATCATTCCATCAGGTCTTTTGGCAATCGTTTATGACCCGTCCAGGTTTATTCTCGCATGCAAATTCCTGTTTCTATTGAAGAATCGGTATGTCTATAATGGAACTAACAAGCGTTTTGTCATTTAGAGAAGATACAAAAAATAATAAAAAAGATTTATTTTATTTGTGCAACAATTCCGTCCTCTCAGTTGTATATAGGATAGGAGAGGATTTAAGCCGTCTGATTTACATGGTTAAAATGGGTAAGGAGGAAAACAGATGCAGCAAGCTGACTTAATGAGTAATAGAGGAAGGAGGAGCGGACGCTTTTTTCAGACAATCTGTCATATGATTCAAGCCGTTTATTCTTTTGCGTTCAGCCGCCCTGAATCGGCGCAGTCAAAGCAGAAGGAAACCCAGCAGGAACAAGCAGGCAGACTGATGACTTCATACGGGAATGCAATTTTCCGTCTCGCCTATTCTTACTTGCGTAATAAAAGTGATGCGGAAGATATTCTACAAGATACACTGATCCAATATCTGAAAAAGCATCCTCAGTTCGAATCCGCTGAACATGAAAAAGCCTGGCTTTTAAGAGTAGCAATCAATCTCAGTAAAAATAAAATCAAGTACAACCTTATACGCAAAACGGACGAATTGAATGAGACGCTGACTGTAAAAAAGAGTGAGGACTTGAGCTATGTCTGGGAAGCCGTAAAATCGCTTCCGATCAAATACCGAGAAGTGATTCATTTATATTATCAAGAAGGCTATTCTACTGCCCAAACAGCTGACATGCTCTCCAAAAAAGAAGCCACGGTCCGCTCTTTACTTAGACGTGCCCGTATTAAGCTGAAAACAGTATTGAAGGAGGCCTATGATTTTGAAGAATAACTATAATCAGGTGATGGATCATCTTGAAGTGACGGAGGAGATGCAAGACAGCATCCTGTATGCCATCAGTAAATATGACTTTGACCTATCTGAACAATCAGAACCTCAGAAGAAAACTTTCCGGCTGCCGAAACATACCCTGTCTGTGGTAACAGCCGTCTGTTGTATAGGGCTATTCATTTTCGGAAGCGTCCTGATCTACAATCAGAGCAGCCGAAACGATCAGACAGAAATAGCCAGCGAGGATTCAGCGCTAGAAAGTGCACCATCGAGTGATGTTTATGCTTCAAGAGCGGCATTGTCAGAAAGTGTCGGTTTTGAGGTAGAGAGCATCCAAACAGTACCATTTGAGGTGAAGAGCCGTCAGTATACATCCGGAGAAGCGGGTCAAGCCATGATCGAATTCTTTGGGGCAGAAAATGCTCTGACATTTATTAAAGAAGAAAGGTTTTATGAATTTGGAGACGGAGAGAACTCCGCTGCGGTGACTGAGACGATAGAAGTTAACGGCGTAACCGTCAGCTTGTCAGGAGAAGAAAATCATATTTACTTGGCTGAATGGCAAAACGATGGATTCAACTATCGTCTTCAATTCGACCAGCCGATCTCAGAATCAGCTCTCATAGAACTAATCAACAGTATACAGTAAAGAAAAAATGAATATAGAAATAGACGCGATAGCCATTATGAAGTCTATCGCGCCAATAATACTCATTAAAATTTCTTTTTCGGATGCTTGTCGATGATTTCAGGATATTTTCCAAGCAGTGCCAGACCAGGAGAGGTCAGCTTGTATCCGCGAACAGAGAAAAGTGATTCTAATTCATCTTCCAAGTAAGCAGAACGTACGCGCTGCATCAGCTTGCCTTTGGTCAAGTTGGAAAATCCGGATCCGCCTCTTTTCTTCAGCAGATCTTTTAACTGAGCAGCGTTTAGGTAGGTCAGAGATTCAAAGGCAGACATCTCTTTAACATAATGTTTTTCCAATAATTCATCCAAGGCCTGCTCTGCATTGATACCGTAAGTATATTCGAAATATTTTGGAAAAGGACTTTCGTTGGTAAAAGTCGAGAAACTGATACGCCAAAGTAAAATCAGATAGCCAGGCAGAATCCCTTCTTCTAAACGCACCATGTTACGCTTAGGAACAAGCGACTCAGAACCAATCTCTACAGCTTCCAGCCACTCATCCAGGTTTCTTTTAGGAGAGATATAAGGTGCTTCTTCATGCTGGTCATACAAAGACAGCGCCTTTTGAACCGCTGGATCTTCTAAGTCTAAGTGACTGTTCTGTAATTCAATATGTTGTGTATTCATCTTTTCGTCGCCTCCTGCTTGCTGTTTATTACAGTTTACTAGAGGAAAGCTCAGAAGACAACGCTAATGCAGAACGGAATAACAAAGGGGAAAAGTGTGGAACATTAACAGTAGATTTAATATGTTTACATGTTGAGGAATTATAAAACAGCATAACGATCATCATTAGGGGGAAAGAAAATGAGAAAAAGAATAGTATGGATAGCATTAGTAATTATAATGATCCTGTCAGCCTGTTCATCAAACGGTGACGGCGACATGGCAGAAGAATCAGCTGATTCAAGTGTTGAAATGTCCGATTCGGAAATGGCATCAGAACCTGGGGCTTCACCCTCAGAAAATACAGTGATAGAACCGAAAGAAGGAGCTTCCAACACCAATCAAAGTGGGGAATTGATTGGTGAAAAAGTCATCAAGACGGTATCTTTAGAATACGAGACCTTAGATTTCCAGCAGACAACAGACACAATCGAAGATCTGGTCGACCAGTTTGACACATATATAGAATTTTCCAATGAAACAACTGATGAACCGGGTGGTATTTCCGGGCAACAATATAAAAGTGTCAGCTACACACTGAGAGTGCCGACAGAATCGCTGACAGACTTTCTAAATGCCTTGGAAGACATGGAGGCTTATAAAAAGAGTGAGACAATCGGAACACAGGATGTCACGCAAACGTACCGCGATACAGAAGCCAGAATCGAAGTCCTCAGAAACAAGGAAGCATGGCTGACAGCGCTGCTGGAAGAAGCAGGGTCTATTGAAGACATTATTGAGTTGGAAAACAGCTTGAGCGAGACGATTCAAGAACGAGAATCGTTACAGGCTGTACTGGAAACATTTGACAGTCTGATCGATTATACTGAGGTACACCTGTATGTTATGGAGCGTACAAGCTTATCAGATTCCAGCGGTGATCATCTGCCATTTATCGACAGAGTGAGCGAAGCCTTTATGGAATCGATGTACGGATTCTTTTATTTCCTGCAATCCCTTCTGATCTGGATCATCTATGCCATTCCTTTCCTGATCGTGATTGGTTTGATAGGCGGTATTCTCTATTACGTTCATAAGAAGAGAAAGAAATAAGCCATACCGAACAATAAAATAAGGTAGCAATAAAGAGGCGTTTTTTCTAGAAAAGACGTCTCTTTACTTGTCCTACTAAACAATTAAGCAAATAGCAGAATTTACAGTAAATACATATAACAAGTTATGTCAATAAGGTATAATAACAAGTGTTAAAGGATGATCGGAAGAAAAGTTGTGGGGTAAAAGGGGAGAATGCTCATGGAAAAATCGAGGGAATATGCTATTGAAGTCAGGGGGCTGACGAAGCAGTTTGGTGATTTTAAAGCAGTAAACAGAATAGATTTAAACATCGAAAAAGGCATGGTCTATGGGTTTTTAGGACCAAACGGAGCGGGGAAAACAACAACCGTGCGGATGCTGGCGACACTGCTTGAGATTGATGGGGGAACAGCTACGATCTTCGGATACGATGTGCAGACAGAACCGAAAAAAATCCGTCCGAGAATCGCTTTGACAGGACAGTATTCCTCTGTAGATGAAGACTTGACAGGAAAAGAAAATCTGGTCATGATCTGTCGATTGATGGGATTTTCCAGAAAAGAGTCAAAGAAGCGTGCGCTGGATCTGCTGGAAGCTTTTGGGTTATTTGATGCTGCAAACAAACAGACAAAAGAGTACTCTGGCGGGATGCGCAGAAGACTGGATATTGCGGCGAGTATCGTGGTAACGCCTGATTTGCTGTTTTTAGATGAGCCGACGACGGGACTGGATCCGAGAAGCCGGAACCAAGTCTGGGACGTGATTCGTGCCTTGACGAAAGCGGGCACTACAGTATTATTGACCACACAATATTTAGAAGAAGCGGACCAGCTGGCTGACCGCATCGCTGTAATTGATAAAGGGGAGATTATCGCTGAAGGAACAGCAACAGAACTGAAAGCTTCTGTAGGTTCAGGGATGCTGCACTTGACGCTGAAAAATGAAGCCGACCGAACGAAGACAGAATCACTGATTGAGTCAAGCGTCGGACTTGTTTTGAGCGAGTCTTCAAGAGCTGCGGAAGTGTTAGTTAAAGTAGAAGACCCAGCCATAGCGACGACAATATTAAACCATTTAGCAGAAGCGGGTATTGAGCTTGTGACATTCTCGTTGAGCCAGCCAAGTTTGGACGAAGTTTTCTTAGCCCTGACAGAGGAGGAAGAAGCATGAGCCAATTAGAAAGTTTTCCAGCTAATAAAGTAAAACTTCAGGATGCAATCGTATCAGATAAACGACCAACACCACCGACGGCTATTCAATCGGTAGGAACATTTGCTATGCGGTCATTACTGAAAACCAAGCACACACCTATGGCATTAATGGATATTACCGCAATGCCGATTCTGTTTTTACTGCTATTCACGTATCTCTTCGGGGGTGCTATTGCAGGGTCAGTTATTGACTATCTGCAATTTATCCTGCCGGGGATTTTAGTGCAGACAGTGGTGCAGATCACCGTATACACGGCCTTGGATCTGAATAAGGACTTGCAGAAAGGCTTCTTTGACCGCCAGCGTACTTTGCCGATCTGGGCACCGTCTTCATTAGTAGGTGCAATGCTGTTCGATACCATCCGCTACAGTATTGCTTCAGCGATCATGATTGTGTTTGCAATGATACTTGGATTCAGACCCCAAGCTGGATTTGCTGGTGTGATCTTAGCCGTTTTAGTCCTGCTGGTTTTTTCATTCAGTTTATCTTGGATCTGGACCGTTCTTGCCATGAAAATGGAATCTGAGAATGCGCTGATGGCGACAGCTATGATGATTACGTTCCCGCTGACGTTCTTAAGTAGTGCATTTGTCGATCCAGAGACGATGCCGAGCATACTGGAAAGCTTCGTACAGATCAATCCCATTTCTTTCTTGGTCAATGCCGTCAGAGGGTTGATGCACGGCTATCCAGTAGCCGGCGACATCTTCTGGGTACTTGTTTCCTCATTCGTGCTGCTCATCATCTTCGGACCACTGACAATGACGCTTTACCGGAAGAAAAATTAACTCAAAATATTTAAAAGAGCCAAAAAAGAGGAATTTTCTTCTTTGCGGCTCTTTTCTGATCAAGAGGTTCATAAATTTATTGAAAAGCGGTTTCTAAATAGATTGCTTTTTTGCTAAAATAGAATAAATTAAACATATCGCAATCCTTTTTCAAAAAAGATAAAAAGATATTTGATAAACAGGAGGTTCGAATGAAACTATTCAAAGACTGGTCACATATTGTATTAAAAAGCACTGTATTTTTAGTTATTCCTATTGCACTATTCATGCACTTCTATTATGGCATTCGTTTTTTGGAAGCTGATGCACTGCAGTGGATTGTGTACCTTTTATACATATTATTGATTTACAGATGGACGATTGATATTTATAGAACCATTCAGAAAAAAGTTGAAGTGCAGTCTTTTTCTGGACTAGAACAGCTGATAACTAGATACAAATGGAAAGTGGTTGAGCACCGCGCTCACCGGCTGATCGTCAGACCCAGATTCGATTTTCCCTTCAATAAACTATTTGATGGAAAAGTTGAAGTCATCTACGCCAACCAGCAAGTCACAATGATCGGACAGAAGTATTACGTAGATGTTCTAAAAAAGAATCTGCAAGGAAAAAACAGTTTTGCAAATGGAAAAATCGTGACGGGATTGAAGATTGCTTTTGTCCTTTTCATTTTAGCTGCACCGGTTCTTCAAGAAAGAAATCTGGTCTGGGAATGGAAGGTGTATCAGCATAATGCTGATGCACAATCTGTGAGCGAAATCTCTGGCCTGAATCACAGCGGACTGGGGAATACTGTAGAAAACACTAATAACTACGGATACGCCGTAGAAAATGAAGATCATGTTTTTTACGTTGAAGACAGTTTGAATCTCGTTCGAACAAATCAGTCATTTGAACAGAAAACGTATCTATCTGAACAGACACAGGGTATAGGGATAGATGAACTGAATATTGTGGGAGAATGGCTGTATTACACCAGAGGAGAGGAACTGATCCGCAGTCGATTCGACGGGTCGGAACGAGAGATTATTTATAACTTGAGCTACTCATCTGATATACATATATACGAAAACTGGATTTATTTTATTAATTTCAACGAGGATAGCGCTCTTTACAAAATGGATTTGAACGGCGGGCAGCTGCAGAAAATGATGGATGGAGAAATCCAGGACCTGGCGCTGTATGGTGAGTTTTTATATGTCAGCCATAAGAACGAAGTAGGGCAATCGGTTGTCGAACGCATGACGCTGGACGGACAGTATACAGATGCAGTGTTAGAAGCATCAGCAAGAGCGCTTGTTAAGCGAGAAGACGAGTATTACTATGTTGGGGAAAATGATCGGTTATATCGGAATCAGTTGAATAGTGGCACACACCCGGAGCTGATTATTGATGAGCGGGTGGCATACTATACGATTCATGAGAACCAGCTTTACTATAGCCCTTATCAGGCGGAAATAGGACATGAAGGAAAAGGGGTCTATCAGACTGACCTTACAGGCACTGAACCTGCTCGAAAACTGTCAGACGATACAATTGAAGGACTGTTCAAAATAAAGGGCGCCCTTTTATATAATGCTGTGAATGAACAATCGGGAGAATCTACAATGCAGCAATTGGATACTGAAACAGGAGAAAGCAAGACACTCTAAGAAATAGACAAAAAGAACAATCAGCATGTTTACACTGAATGCTTCAGTACTTGGGGGAGAATAAGGATGAATAAATATAGTAACTGGATTGAGATAGCTGTCAGGAGTACTATTTTCATACTTTTGCCAGCATACTTGCTGCTTTTTTTAATTTATCGGTTGCTGTTCAATGCAGATTTAGACGTTTACTGGTTAGCACTGCTTTCAATCTGGTGGCTGACAGTGGATACATTTGCTGAAAGGTACAAGCACCAGGATGCAGAGGAAAGAATTGAAAGATTTGCTGGATTAGAAAAGCGACTGGATGCAGAACGCTGGGAAATTTTAGATAGGCGTCAAAACGAATTAGTGATTCGGCCAACTTTCGACTTTCCCTTCCACATCGTTTTCAAGGATATGGTGAAGGTAACGCATCAAAACGGTCGGATCACCATCTCAGGACCCGTGCATTATGTAGAGGCATTTTCAAACGAAATCAACGGAGAAGAGGACTTGCCGAAAAAAAGACACTGGCCAGTCATGAAAACAGGGCTGACGATTTTCCTGTTTGCACTGCCGGTACTGCTGGAAGCAGGGTTATTTTGGGAAATGAAGGTTTTTTACCATAATGCTTTTGCCAGTGCAGAAACTCAGATCGAGATGCCGGCAGATCAACTTGCAGGAAATTCTATAGAAAATCACAATAATGGCGGATATACTGCGGAAAATGAACAGTACATTTTCTATGTTGAAAATGAAGATGAACTCTATCGAACCGATAAGCAGTTTGAAGAAAGAACGGACCTGATGGATGAGGCTGCTGGATTTGGAGTTCAGGATTTGAACATTGTCGGCGAATGGCTATACTACAATGAATATGATGCACTAAAACGCATGCGATTTGATGGGACGTACAAAGAAGTTGTTTACGATCTAAGTTATCTTCAACAGGTCCAAATCCAAGACAACTGGATCTACTTCATCAATGAAGATGATGACAACAACCTTTACCGAATGGATCTGAATGGCAACCAGATCGAACGACTACTCGACGAACACGTGACCGACCTGGCGGTAATGGATGACGAATTGCTCGTTACCTATACAAATAATAAAAGCCGCCCAACAGACCGCCTTGACCTGGACGGCAGCAGTCAGAGCCGATTATTAGATCAGGACACCCAAAAACTCATGAAATGGAAAGAGGACTACTACTACCTTGATATAGAAGGAAAACTCTACCGCACTAGGTTAGAAGAACAGCACAAATCCGAACTGATCGTTAACCAGAAAATTTCTAACTACACAGTGACAGAACAAGGCATCTTCTATTCCATCTACTCAACAGACAAGCTCTATAAATCCGGAAAAGCGACCACAGAAAACGGCGTCTACCTAACGGATTTTGAAGGTAAACATCAAGAACACCTCTACAAATCAAGCGGCGTCATCGAACTGCTTAAAGCAGGAGACAGCGTATTGATGAAATCTGCTGGAGGGTATGTAAATAGCCGTGTAAGAAGATTTGATATAGTAAATCATGAAGTGGAGGTGCTTGAGTAGCGGGCTGGAGAGAGTGTGAAAAGGATCATAACAAGGAGTGTGGACAGTATGAAGTTTGATAGAGCCATTATTCGAAATCTAGATGGAGATCAGCCGATAGAGACAGAAGAAATCGTAAAGCAACCTAATTACTTATCGATAAGGAATCACTTATCTGTCCAGGAGCCGAGTGTAAAGCTCGACTTGTTATGAACATTAGGAGTACAGGTAAAGCCTACTTAAGTAAGCATAAAGGTTATAAACATAGCGAAAGCTGCGTTTATTATACAGACGAAGAGAAATCTGTTCGTTCTTTTACTGAGTATAAAGTAATAAACGGCGGGATATCTGATGATGGAATTCTGAGAAGAAAAAACGAAGGTTTGAAATCGCTCGAAGAATATTTGTATCCAACTGAAAAGGAAAAGAGCACTCCAAGGAAAAGAAAGACACCAATAATGACAAGAAACAAAGCCTCTGGAGAAAGAAAGCAAGGAATCAAAATCAATTATGACCCGAATGAACAACTTATATTGGACGACTTCGAAGAAGGAACAAAATTTAAAGAACCATATTTTCAAGAACGAATGCCGCATCAAATCTCTGAAAAAGACAGCCAAAAGAACTTAAGAACGTCTATACTCATTGAAAAAATTGTTTTAAATCCTAGAAAAAAGTACGGTGAAATCAGAGGGTCATTTGAGAACGTCTATGTAACACTGATTTTGCCAGAAGCATTTTTTTCTGAAAGCACCTCAAGAATAAATGCTAGTGAGCTCTTCGATCAGTTGACAATTTTAAAAAGGTATATTGAGAAAAATCCCAATCGTCTCTATTTAATCACACTTTGCCAATCACAGAAAATTGAATTAGATAAAATCCAATTATATATTTGGAGATCTAACTTTTTGTCTTTCTTAACCAAAAACCGCCAGAAGTTTCGAGATTTAAGAGAATTGACGTTGTCTATTGTAACTAGACACATTTAGTTTTAGTAAAAAAGAATTTCAGCAATTGATTTCTAGAAAAAGAAATCGTTGATTGTGATAAAATAGAACCATATAAGGAGGTGAAAGAAATGGCAAAAGGTGTAAAAATCAAACCAATTATCATTCAGTGGGCCATTCGCTCTTCTGATAGAGAATTAGATGAGTTGTCTAGCAAGTTTAAAAAAATCAACCAATGGATATCTGAAGAAAGTGAATTGACCGTATCAGAAATTAATAAATTAAGCAATGAATTGAAAATTCCTTTCGGCTATTTCTTTCTTCAAGAACCTCCTAAGGAAGAAATTGAGTTGTTGAAATATCGAACGATTGATAGTGAAGAAAACAACAAACCAAGTCGAGAATTGATTGATATAATCAAGCTAATGGAAACAAAGCAATCCTTTATGAGAGATACATTGATTGAAGATGGATTTTCTCCTTTAGAATTTGTTGGTAGTGCCAATTTATCTATTCCACCTACTGACTTGGCTGATCAAATAAAGAAACAGCTAGGATTAGAAGGAGATTGGAATTATAAAAACAAAGATACATTTAATACTTTACTGAACGCATGCAGCGATAGCGGTATTGTCATTATGCGAAACAGTGTAGTTGGAGCCAGTACAAACAGAAAGTTGAATATCAATGAATTTAGAGCTTTTGTGTTGATTGATGAGTACGCTCCTTTTGTTTTTTTAAATACCAATGACAGCTACCGAGCAATGATATTTTCTTTATGCCACGAAGTAGTGCATATATGGTTGAGAATAGATGAGTTATATAACAATGACTACAAGCAGGACCAAAATTATAACAACAAGAAATTAGAAGCCTATTGTAATCAAGTCACCGCTGAGCTTTTGTTGCCAGCAGCATCTGTTCTTTCTAACTACGATAGAGAGAAAGATATTTTCTACAATATTGAAAAAACGGTTAAAAATTATAATGTCAGTCGTTTAGTGGTATGTATTAGGTATAAAAACTTAAAATTAATCGATAATCAAACCTTTGAAAACACTTATAAATTATTACAAGAAAAAGTACAAGAATATCTTGAGATTAAAAGTAAAAGAAAGACTAGTGGTGGTCCAAGTTTTTACACAATGACAAAATTCAGACTTGGCGAGAAGTTTATAAATACGGTTCATAGTAAAGCTCAAGAAGGCAGAATATTATATTCAGAAGCATATGAATTAGTTGGCGCACGAGGGAAGACATATGACAAATTGATAGATTACAATGGATGATTTGATAAATGGAAAATTCAAATTAAGGGGATATAAAGCTTGTATATAAATAAAATGAAAATAACTAATTATAAAACATTTAGAACGTTAGAACTACATTTCAATAATAAAAGAAATATTCTAATCGGTGAAAATGGATCAGGTAAAACATCAATTTTAGAAGCTATAAGCTACGTTTTAGGAGCTAGAATCTATGATATTGAAAGTAAAGGTTTACAAACATTGTTTAATGTTGAGGTCATAGAAGAATTTTTAATTGGAGAAAAAAGGTATGAGGACTTACCAAAATTAGAAATCGAAGTTTTTATAGCTGATAATACTAATCATAAAGTAACTGGTATACACAACTCAGAAAATAATAATACACTAAGTGGATTAAGGATGACTATAGAACCCAATCAAGAATATTCAGAAGAAATAAAAACTACACTACAAAACAGTGACATATTCCCTTTCGATTATTATATTATCGCTTTTAAAACTTTCGACGGCCGCTCTTACACAAGCTATAATCAGTTTTTACGTTATGCTTTAATAGATTCTACAAAAATAAGTTCTATTCATGCTAGTCAAAATTATGTTGCTAATTTCTATAATGATTCAAAGATTGAAGAAGAACGAGTGCGATTACAACATCTTTTTAGAGAACAAAGTGATTCATTTTCAAGAAATAATTTAATGACCGAACAAGATGGGTCCTATCAATTAAAGCTTAATTATCACAGGGGAAAGGCTTTGGAGGAAAATCTAACACTACAAAAAGATAATGTAGATATCACAAATTTTGGTCGTGGTGACAGCATGTTTTTAAATATAAATTTCGCTCTCTCACGTACAAGAGAAAATACAAGAGTCATCTTAATTGAGGAGCCAGAGAATCACTTAAGTTACTTAAATATGCACAAACTAATAGACAAAGTAGATGACACAGAAGAAAAACAAATATTTGTAGCTACGCATAGTAATATGATTGCGACAAAACTCAACTTGAAAAACGCTATCTTCGTTGGCAATGGTCGGAATACATATTTAAACAATTTAGATGACGACACTTCTCGATTTTTTCAAAAAAGTCCTGACAACAGCGCTTTGAATTTTATTTTAGCTAAAAAAATAATACTAGTAGAGGGCAATGCTGAATATATTCTGTTAGACTCCTTTTACAAAAAAATTAGAGAAGCAGAAATGTATGAAGAAGGAATAGCTATGATTTCAGTAGGCGGACTTGCTTTCAAAAGATATTTGGAAATCGCTCAAGAATTAGATAAAAAAGTAGCTATAATTACAGACAATGATGGTAATTATAGAGAAAATATCGAGGAGAAGTATCAAAATTATATTAGCGACAATATTAAAATCTTTGCGCCAAGAGAAGCAAATATTTATACTTTTGAAGTTTCCATACATGGAGAAAATGAAACTTTTTTAGAAGAACATTTGAGAAACAATCATATGTCGAACGGTATTTTACCATACATGTTAAAAAACAAGGCTGAAGCTGCATTTAGAATATTAACTATATTAGAAGAAAACGATAATTACGATAGCTTCGCTATTCCAGAATACATTTCAGAGGCATTCGAATGGATAAATTGATGATTCAAGCCGTTGCAGGCGCGGGTAAGACAACATATATTTTGAACCAGCTAAATTTGGATGACAGTGTTGCGTTGATTACTTATACCAAGAACAATCAAGAACAACTAAAAAATATTATTATCAAAAAATTTGGTTACTATCCGAGCAATATTCACGTTTTTGGACTCTTTGAATTTCTTTACAGTTTCTGTTACAGACCCCTTCAAAACAGATACGCCAACGATGGGATTTGTTTTGACCAACCTTCTCCTTATCTGAAAGGATATCATACTGCAGATGGGCGTATATTTTCTAATCAAATATCAAGATTCTTGTTGAAAGAGAAGATTCAGTATCTGGATAGAATCGAAAAATTCTTTGATCACATATATATTGATGAAGTACAGGATCTCAAATCTGATGATTTTGATTGGTTAATGAGTTTGGGAAAATTAACTATTCCAGTTACTTTAGTAGGAGATTTCTATCAATCTACATTTTCCTCGAGTCGTAGAGGCAAAAAAGGAAATACAATACATTCTAATCTTAAAATTTACCAAGATATGTTTATAACAAATAAGTTTCACTTTGATAAGGCTAAATTGATTGCTAGTCGTCGATGTTCTGCAAGCTTATGTCAGTTTGTTAAAAATAAGTTAGGCATTGACATGGAATCTCACCGAACTGATGAAACAAGTATCGGACTGGTAAGTGATCTTGGTTCTATAAAAGATTTGTTAGAAAACGATAATATTATAAAGCTTTTCTATCAAAAGTCAGATAAATATAATTTTAACTCTGATAATTGGGGAAATGTAAAAGGATTGGGCTTTCAGGATGTATGTGTCGTATTAAACCCCACAACGTTCAAAAAGTATCCAGATCAATTACACACCCTCGCTTCAACTACATTAAGTAAGTTTTATGTCGCATGTACCAGGACTAAAGGCAATTTAATTTTTATAGAAGAAAGAAAAATCCCTATTGAATATATAAAATAAATCAGGTCAAGAACAGCTCACACTAAAAGTTTCAGCTATCAACAAGGATACACACTATACCTATTAAAAGAGTGCGCTTTTAAAACCACTTATCTTACTGAATTATGGAATCAGTAAGATAAGTGGTTTCTGTCTGTTCCAAGAAATCTCTTCAAATCCATCGCGTTTGATTGCGGAAAAGAATTTTCTAACTGGAAATCGATCATTAACCAGCAGGATGTAGTGGTTTACTTTGCCGATTCAGGAAAGCCATCCCAGCTAGATTTGAATGGACGTTCTAACGGCTTGCTTCGAAAAAGACGGTTTGCTATAAGACACGGACTTAAACCAAGTTAATCAAGCATTTGTTTCAAACGTTGCTTCAAAGGAGAATCATATTCCTAAAGAGTCTTTGAACTACCATACCTCACTAGAAATATTCTTGAGATAACTAGATGGAAGAGGACTGTCTCATTTAATTTGACAATGGAGATAGAATAAAAGCTGAACATACATCTGAAAGGTTAACTTAAAAAATGTGCATTTTCTAAGATAGCCTTTATATACGGAAAGTTTGTTCTCAAATACTGTTTTATAAATTACTATAATTGATTTATAATATTAATAGGATATATATATTTAACACAAAATAGAGGAGTAACTTATAATGGCAAACCAGAATCCGAAAACAATTTATCAGTC
>OMJG01001401.1_pt1 | contig 14012 bp, 11 predicted proteins | sample 1646431 | NCBI WGS metagenome assembly OMJG01 (sample SAMN03771674, study PRJEB25209) | food metagenome | isolation source: Cotija cheese | place: Mexico:Jalisco,Michoacan | collected 2011-12-12
AGGCCGCCGGCAAGGTCCGCATGGAGGGGAAGGACTACGTGATGGCGGATGGGGATGTGGTGGAGTTCCGTAGCGGATTAACCTCTGGTGGTAAGAAGTGAGTAACGACGTTAGCTTTCAGCGTGCTCAGCGTCTGAGCGCGATCGCCCACTGGGCTGAAGCTGGAGTGCTCGAAGGACGCGCTCGGTTGCCGATCGAGCAAGCCTTTGACGACCGAGTTGAGAACAGGGGAGGCCAATTCTTTAATCCGGTTCCCGTTGCGAATCTCCATGATGTGGTGTTTCATCGTGAAGTTAGTTATCTAGTCGATGCCTTCGACGCGCTCCCCAGGCGGGTTGATCAGGCATTCGACTCTGCCTGGAAAGCCTTCGAGCTTGAGACTGCTGAGTTTGAAGGCAGGCGAATTACCGACCGCTTGGAGACCGCTTCCCTTCGTTTAGACGCGGACGTGGTCGCTGCCATCTGCGCGGCTGCCCCGGCCCAGACCTGCGAGTACACGTACAAGCGCCTCATCGAAGATTTCATTGATGAGCAAGCGGAGGCGGGACTAGAGAGCCGCGCAAGGAGTAGGTCCACTCCGCAACTTGATCAGCTGTTGGACTATCTGAAGGAAACTTACGGCCGCAGTTCTTCACAGGGCGCTCGCCGAAAGGGTGCGATGCTGCTCCGCCGCGCGCTTCGTGGCGAAACGCTCACGCTGGGTGACGTTCATGGGTTTCGCCTTGACGGTGAGTCCCTATCTCGCTTTCTCGTACTCCTGTTACTGTACACCGCTCGCAATGAGCGTTTCCATGGCACTTCGTTCTCCCCTTTTGTAAGCAGTGATGCGACCATTGGGACGTACTCCCATCCCTATTTCCTGTTTTTGGCGTCCTACTACTTGCTATTGGCCACCTGGATGGACACTCGCCCGGACGCCACCGGGTGCTCGCGGGATTCGTTGCTCGAATCGCTCGACTCCAACATGGAGATTGCTTTGCACCTTTTCGGAAGGCACTGGGAACAATGAGATTGAGCGTACCTAGCCAGAAATCGCGTTCAGACGGCGACGTGGTGGAGTTCCGTGGCGGATTAACCTCTGGCGGCAAGAAGTGAGCCCCGTTGCCGACGGGGGCAGCGCAAAGCGCGATAACGATTTCGACCTTGGCGTTCTCGAGAACGGGGGTGAAGACGGGGAGCCGGAGCCTCCGAGTCAGCGCCGCGCTTCTCTCGCGATCGAAGCAGTGCGCATTCGAAACTTTAAACGGATCAAAGATTCGCGCATCGAATTGGGGCCGATCACCTATTTGGTTGGCGGGAATAACTCAGGAAAGAGTAGTGTGCTACAAGCGATCCACACTGCTGTGAGTTGCGCGCAGGCTTCCGTGGAACTGGGACAGCAAGTCATCGCTGAAGCTAGCCTGCGCTATTCTCCAGTAGCTGAGTTCTCTCTCCTTGGGCATGGTGCGCAGTACTCAAACCGAAATGACGGCCTCCGTGGTTCCGTTCTCTTTGAGGGCACACCGGTGGATAGCGACGTGCCATCGGAATACCGAATTGAGATGTACAAGGCGCGGAATCATAACAATGTAGGCGTTGACAGGTCTGGCACCTCGGCAGGATTCGGCCAGGTAATTAGCGACCCGAAGAAGCTTTTTAGTGTTTATGTTCCCGGATTGGCAGGGGTTCCTCATCGAGAGGAAATGAGTGGATATGCCGCCGTGTTCCGCAAGGCCGCGAGTGGTGACGCGAATCTTGTGTTCCGAAATATCATTCGCCTCCTTTCCGATCGCGATCTCTTGGGAAGACTCGAAGAAATGCTTGAGTCTGTTCTAAGGGTTCCTGTCTCGTTCCTGGTTCGATACGATCCGGATCGCGACCTTTATGTGGATGTGCGGCTTGCCACGAGTGAATCTGTGCCAGTAAGGGATCACCTTCCGGTCGACCTGTGGGGGACCGGGATTCTGCAGATAACGCAAATATTTGCGTACGTACTTCTGTTCAAGCCAGCTCTCCTGCTTGTTGATGAGCCTGACAGTCACCTTCACCCATCTCGTCAGAAGGCGCTTGGGGTAGCGCTTGAACGAATCGCCGTGGATTTTGAATGCAAGGTCATTGTTAGTACGCACAGCCGGCACTTGATCACGGGGGCGTCCGATGCTGTCAAGGTCGTTTGGATGAAGGACGGTGAAGTCGAGACTGATAGTCAGCGAGGTCTCACTGCCCTCCTTATGGATCTCGGTGCGCTTGATCAACTAGATCTGAATAGCCGCGTAATCCTCTGCACTGAGGATGAGGATCCCTGGGCCTTGCGACTGGCGCTACGTGAAGCGGGTTACTCTGAAGACGATGTCAAGATTGCGTCATTCAATGGGCTTGGCAATAAGTACACAGCTGAGGCGTTCCATGAGATGTCTGAAATGATGACGGTGTCCCCGCGGGTTATTGTTCACCGGGATCGAGACTTTCTCACTGCGGTCGAGTTGGAGGAGTGGTCGCGTGTCTTTGGCGATCGAGGCATTGAGGTCTTCTGTCCGACTCTGTGTGATACGGAGGCGTATCACGCGACAGTCGATCATATCGTGGCCGTGTCTGGCCTCGCCGTTGAAGATGCGACAAGAATCCGTTCTGAGGTTCTCGAGGAGTGGTCTCCGCAGTTGAAAAAGAAACATCGAGACAAGCGTCGCGCGATCAACCGAGAATACCTTGACGGTGGGGCTCCTCGTACGGATGAGCTATGGCCCGATGGCGCAGCGCCCACCGAAGAAATGGTGTACGGAAAGTTGTTGCTCACGCAAGTGCAGAAGCGCCTTAGGGATCTTGGGTACCTTGATAAGTCACGATCTCTTCATGACGTCCCAAGTAGTTCGCTCGCTGGCGAGCTGAAGGCTTTCCTGCTGCAAGATGAGGATTCGGTGGAGTTCCGTAGCGGATTAACCTCTGGTGGCAAGAAGTAAACACGCGAGGTCATCGGTGCGGGCGAGGAGGGCACACCATTGTCGAGACTGACTGAACTGCTGCGGCAGGCGCGCAAGGCTGATCAGCAACTCGGTGCTGATCTGGAAGCAGAGATCGCCGCGCTCACCAAGCGTCGTACGTTCGGCCTCGTCTTCGAACAGCATCAGCCCGAGGCCGTCGAGCTGCCCGGCAGGCCGGTGCGACGTGGAGACAAGGTGCGGGTGCTTCCGCCCCGCGGGGCGGCCAGGCGTGGGGACCAGCGGCTGTGGCGAGTGACGCGGATCGAACGCGTCGATGGACAGCGCGTGGCGCACCTCGCTGAGTTGGACGCCGAGGAGCCCGAGACTCAGGCTGTAGTCGCTGACGAAGTGGTGGTTGTCGCAGAGTTCCGGGATCGCATCTACCCCGGCCTCGTGGAGACGGGCAGGGTCGAGCGAGGCGGGGACAGGCCCTTCCACACGGTGATCAACGCGGAGAACTACCACGCGTTGGAGATGCTCACCTACACCCATCGGCACTCCATCGACGCCATCTATATAGACCCGCCGTACAACACGGGTGCCAAGGACTGGAAGTACAACAACAACTACGTCGAGGGTGACGACGACTACCGGCACTCGAAGTGGCTGGCGTTCATGGAGCGGCGCCTGAAGATCGCACGCGAGCTGCTCAACCCCGACGACTCGGTGCTCATCGTCACGATCGACGAAAAGGAGTACCTCCGACTGGGGTTATTGCTGGAGCAGACGTTCCCCGAGGCTCGGAGCCAGATGATCTCCAGCGTCATCAACCCGAAGGGGGTGTCACGTGGCGATTCTTTCCGCCGATCTGACGAGTACCTCTTCTTCGTGATGTTCGGCTCCGCTGCACCTCAGCGGTTGGAACTCAGCAGTGAGTGGGCGGCGGGGAGCGTCGACAACAACGAGTCCAGACCTGGAGGGGGAGGCGGGGAGCCCGGATGGACATCAATGATGCGCCGTGGCTCGAACGCCGCCCGTGCGGATAGGCCGGGGCTCTTCTACCCGATCTACGTCGACCCAGACGCTGGCCGAATTGACCAAGTTGGTCCGCCGCTCCCGTCTGATACTCATGAAGCGCCCGAGATCGAAGGGCTTGTGGCGACACTTCCCCTTCGTCGGAACGGTTCGGAAGGTCGTTGGCAGATTGGGCCGGAAGAGCTGCGTTCTCGGATCGCTCAGGGCCGCGTGCGTATCGGGCGCAAGACCGCATACGGATTCGTCATCAACTATCTTCCCGATGGCGCTTATGCTGACGTGCTCTCGGACAGATTCGAAGTTGACGGTCGTGCGTCTGATGGGTCACTCATCGCGCGAAGCGTGGGCGTCGATTCGCGTGCACGGATACCGTTCACGCAGTGGCGCGTCCCATCCCACAACGCTTCGGAGCACGGATCGACGCTGCTCGCTTCCTTTCTCCCCGGGCGCAAGTTCCCGTTCCCGAAGTCGCTGTACGCCGTAGAGGATGCCCTCAGGTTCTACGTGAAGGACAAGCCCGAGGCGGTTGTCCTGGACTTCTTCTCCGGCTCGGGCACGACCGCTCACGCCGTGATGCGGTTGAACCGTCAGGACGGAGGCCGTCGTCAGTGCATCTCAGTGACGAACAACGAGGTATCGGCTGACGAGCAGGCAGGACTCCGCAAGCGGGGGCTGCGTCCCGGTGACGAGGACTGGGAAGCGCTGGGCATCTGCGACTACATCACCAAGCCGCGTCTCACTGCCGCCATCACTGGTCGGACTCCTGAGGGCGAGCCCATTAAGGGTGACTACAAGTTCACCGATGAGTTCCCGATGTCGGAGGGCTTTGACGAGAGCGCCGCGTTCTTCACCCTCACCTACGAGGCGCCGCTGTCCGTCCGCCACAACCGGACGTTCGAGCGGGTCGCGCCGATGCTCTGGCTGCGGGCGGGTTCGCGCGGTCGGATCATCTACGACTTGGGTGCGGACGGCTGGGACGTGTCTGAGTCCTATGGGGTACTGGAGAACCTGGACCAGGCGGATGAGTTCGTCGCGGCGGTGGGCGCTCGGGAGGGCATCGAGATCGCGTACGTCGTCACGGACGACGACAGTGCCTTCCAGATGGTGTGCCGGGAACTGCCCAGCGGCATCCTGCCTGTGAGGCTCTACGAGTCGTACCTCCAGAACTTCGAAATCAACACGGGACGGAGCCTGTAGATGCGTTACACGCTGAAGGACTACCAGGCCGAAGCCGTCCGGGATGTGCTGCGGAACCTGGATCGAGCCCGAGATTCCTACCGTCGCTACGGTGCGCTCTCGCAGTTCTCACTCACAGCGACCACGGGCGCGGGCAAGACTGTGATGGCGGCTGCCGTGATCGAGGCGCTGTTCTTCGGCAGCGATGAGTTCGACTTCACGGGCGACCCTGGCGCAGTCGTGCTTTGGTTCTCCGACGACCCGGCGCTGAACGAACAGTCGCGGGCGCGCATCCAGGCCGCTGCGAGCGAGCTGGACCACCGCCTGCGCGTGGTGCCGACGACGTTCTCCGACCCGTCATTCCGACCCCGCAACGTCTACTTCCTCAACACACAGAAGTTGAGCAAGAACTCCCGCCTGGTCAAGGGCGCGCCCGAGGCCAACGGCGACGACATGCTGCCCGGTCTGGAACGTCGTCCCGACGAGGTGCAGTCCTCCATCTACGACACGATCACCAACACCATCGCCAACGAGGACCTGACCCTCTACCTCGTGCTGGACGAAGCGCACCGAGGCATGGGGACACGAGCGAGTGAACGGTCCACCATCGTGCAACGGCTCATCAACGGCCAGAACGCGGTGCCACCCATGCCGGTGGTGTTCGGCATCTCGGCCACGGTCGAGCGCTTCGAGGCCGCAATGAAAGATGCCAAGGGCCGGGACGCGCTGCCGTCGGTGCAGGTGGACTCCGCGCTCGTGCAGGCCTCCGGTCTGTTGAAGGACGACATCGCACTGTCGATCCCCGCCGAGGACGGCGCGTTCGAGACGGTGCTGCTCACCAAGGCTGTCGAGAAAATCAAGGCCTCCCAGGCAGCGTGGGAGGACTACGCGCACGAGCAGGGCGAGGCTGAGGCCGTCCGTCCGCTCCTGGTGGTTCAGGTCGGGGACAAGCCCTCGCAGGAGACGCTCGCGCGGACACTGGACACGATCTACGAGGCGTGGTCGGAGTTGCCCTACGACGCCGTGGCGAACGTCTTTGGTGAGCACACCGACCTAACCATCGGGCAGCAGATCGTGCCCTACATCGAGCCGCAGCGGGTGCAGGACGCGACGCATGTGCGGGTTCTGCTGGCCAAGAGTGCGATCTCCACCGGCTGGGACTGCCCGCGAGCCGAGGTGCTCGTCTCGTTCCGCCCTGCCAAGGACCGCACCCACATCACGCAGTTGCTCGGGCGGATGATGCGCACACCGCTGGCTCGGCGCATCCCCGGCAACGAACTGCTGAACTCGGTGGACTGCCTGTTGCCGCTGTTCGACCGGAAGACCGCGACCGGGGTCGCGGAACTGCTGATGAAGGGCGCGACGAGCAAGGACGCCGACGAAGGAGAGGACGGTGGCGGCGGTCTGGGCCGCCGGGTGCTGTTCGACCCGATCCCGTTGTATCCGAACCCTGCCATCGCTCAGGCGGTGTGGGAGCGGTTCGCAGCCATCCCCTCGGTGACGATCCCGAAGAAGAACGTCAAGCCCATTCGCAGGCTCACCGCACTGGCTACGGCGCTGTCGAAGGACCACCTCATAGATGAGGCCGTGGAACAAGCGCACAGGCATCTCCACGCTGTCCTCGACGGGCGTTCGGTGCAGTACAAGGAGAAGATCACGAAGGCCCGCGAGGACGTGCTCACGATGGAAGGCGAGGAGGTCCGAGGCCGGATCGGCGGCGGGTTCTCCTACCGTGCATTCTCCGTCAGCGCTGACCCGCGCGCCATCGAGGACTACTACCGCACGGCCACCCGCGTGTTGAGCCCGGCGTTGTGCGGTTCCTATGTCGATCACCTGGTCGGGCCAGACGGCGACGAAGACGAACTCCTCGAAGCCCACATCACTGTCGCCTCGCTCGGGCGTGTGCCCGAGATCGCGCAGGCCGTCGAAGCCGAGGCAGATGCGCTGGCCCGTGACTGGCTCACGCAGACCCGCGTCGCACGCAAGGGACTGACCGACGAGCGCCAGGCCGAGTACGACGGTCTGGAGTCGATGTCCACCACCCCGGAGCCGATCAGCCTCACTACGCCGAAGAACGGCCAAGCCGAAACCAAGGTGCGCCACCCGGACGGCATCGAGGAGGACTTGCCCACCCGCGAGATGCATCTACTCGCATCCGCGGACGGGACTGTCCCGATTACCTTGAACGAGTGGGAGCGCAAGGTCCTCGACTCCGAAGCCGCGCAGCCCGGATTCCAGGGCTGGTACCGCAACCCTGAGCGGGCCGCGAAGGAATCCCTCGCCGTGGCCTACAAGGACGAGGTAGGCGACTGGAAAGCGCTGCGCCCTGACTTCATCTTCTTCGGCACCAACCATGACGGCGGCGTCGCCGTGGACCTCGTAGACCCGCACGGCCACCACCTCTCCGACGCGCTGCCAAAACTCCGAGGACTGGCTGACTTCGCAGAGCGGTTCGCGAACGACTTCCGCCGCGTCGAGTCCGTGGCCGAGACTGGCGGCGTGCTACGCGTCCTCGACCTCACCAAGCCTCGCGTGCGGGAGGCGATCCGCGATGCCCAGAGCGCCAAGGCGCTGTACGAGTCGGAGTTGGCCAGTGACTACTGACCTGCTCACCCAACCCGCGCCCATTTCCCACGATCATGCGGTGGTCTGAGGAATGGCCGCACCACAGCCAGCATGGTCCTACGCGACTCTGAAGGAAGTCGCCGCCGTTCTGGCGGACACCGCCGATGGTCTGACCGGGAAGGAGATCGGTAATCTCCTCCTGCGCCTCGGCATGGCGGACCCGCTACCTACCGCGACGAAGCGTGATCGGTTGACTGAAGCGTTCGTCGCTCGACAGAACAAGGACAGCAACCCTCGGCGCATCATCACCTTCATCGTGCACGCGATGGAACCTGTCCGCTACCGTGACCGACCTGAACTGTTCACCCTGCGTCAGGACCGTCTCAACGAGCGATTGGCGTTCGTGGGGCTGCACGTCAACGACAAAGGCCAGGTAGCGCGAGGGACTCGCGCGCAGACACTCGATGAGGCGACACGGATCGCAACCTCGATCCGTGATGAACTCCAGCGACGCAAGACCCACTCAGAGGTGCTGCGGTATTGCTCGGTGGAAGTTCTGAAGCGCGCGCACTTCCACGCCTGCCTAGAGGCGACGAAGAGCATCTTCGACAGACTCCGAACGATGACGGGCGTGTCGGGCGACGGCGCGACGCTGGTGGATGCTGCGCTCTCGTTGGGCAAGAGCGGCACACCAGCGCTGGCGATCAACTCGCTGAGCACACAGACCGAGAAGGACGAACAGACGGGCCTCGCGAACCTGGTCAAGGGACTCGGTGGGCTCTACCGCAACCCCACCGCTCACGATCCTCGCCTCAATCGGTCAGTCAGCGATGAAGAACTGCTGGAGGTCCTGACGATGGTGTCCATGGTCCATCGGCGGCTCGACGGGGTGCGGCGATGAGCGAACACGAAGACCCTGACAAGGACGCCGACTCCGGCGATGAGCAGGGGCAACGTTCCTCCGAGAGCGGCTCGATGGGTTCGGATGATGGTGCGACGGACGCACCCCCTATCGGCTTCCGCATGCCCGTTGGCTTCTCCCAGTCGCTGCTTCCCACTGCCGACTTTGCGTCCCGCATCATCGCGCCATGGCAGAAGCAAATGCAGGAACGTGTGAGATCGATGCTTCCTGAGCCATCGACCTATGTCCGCGGCATCCTTGAACCGCTGAATCAACGCCTACAAGAGCAGATCACGTCGGCGCTTCCTGACATGGATGAGATTGCTCTCCAGGTGCTCGGTCCCTTCAACGAACGAGTCCGCGAGCAGATGGCGTCTATCACGGCGAACTTGCCCTCGTTCTCGATCCCATCGACTGATCTCTCCGCGATCCGCGACCTTGCTGCGAGCCCTGGGATGGACGCGCTCATCCAGCAGATCACCGAACAGCATGCACGCATACTGGAGGACTTCCGGTCGTCCCTCGGCCCGCTCTTCGACACAGACGCGCTCCGAGGCATCAACCGCGGTCTCCTGCCTCCGAACCTGCGGGAGCATGCAGACGAGGTTCATGCCCACGATGTGCACGAGTTCGTGGAGCAGGAAGGTATCCCTCTCTACCTCGTGCCTCGCGGACGTACGGCCTTACGGTTGCTTCGGGCGAAGGATCGGGCAGCCAGGAGGCGGGTGCTCGGTGACTGCTATGAATCGCTCATAGAGGACTGTGCATCAGTGCTGGAGAATGCCGACCAGGGAGCGATTGGCAGCGAGGTGAAGTTCGCGCTCGACGGACTCGGTGCGATGCGCGCGGGACACCCTCACTCGGCACAAGCGATGTTCACCGTCACCCTGGACACCCTTATCTCTCGCTTCTACCCCAACAAGGAAGCACGTAGGTCCATCACGAATCGCAAGAAGGGTGCGAACGTGCCGGACACCATAGATGAGATGGGAGTTCGCGAGGCGTTCGTGTGGCTGCCGATCTGGAATGCGCACGAGGAGTTCTGGAAGCACAAAGGCGACCAGGTGCCGCGCTACTACTCCCGCCACGCAAGTGTCCACAGTGTCTCGTCGCGCCAGTTCAGCAAGCGCAACTGCGTACAAGTGCTCATGCTCGTAACCAGCCTTATCGGTTATGCGGGGCAGATCACTGCCGCGCGTCGCCATACCACCGCTTGATCGCCGCGCCTCCGTCCGAGTAGAGCACCTTGTTGCCATTGCGCAGCGCCTGCTCGAACAGTACGCGTGCCTCCCGGAGCGACTCCACCGTGTAGAAGTTCCGCACGTAGGACAGGTCCTTGCTCGTCCGCCTGTGCAGCCCGTGTTTGACCGGAAGGGCGTGAATCAGGTCGTTCCGCACCACCCGCGCCTCAGCCAGCAGCGACAGGAACTCATCTATCCCGTCGAGTGGAGGTCGGATGCCCTTCAAGCGGTTCTCCAGCGTGCCGAGAGGGTCGTTGTAGAGCGCCGCCGACTCGAACCGTCCGTGGATACGCAGCACGTCGAAGGCGATCCCGGCCAGTCCCGCGGCGGCGTAGGTCGCACGCCCGAGTTCGAGGAGGTACTCCTCGTGGTCTGGATGTCCTGGGTCACCCGCGTACCCGGCGCTCGAAGTCGTCATCACTCTATTGTCGGCGATGTTAAGGCGTCGAAGCAACATGGGGCTCGCCGGCGAGCAGTCGAGCGAATGCCTCGGTGGGCGTGAGATAGCCCAGTCGGCGGCGGGGTCGATTGTTGATCTCCTCGGCGATGGTGGTGAGGTAGGGCTGGTGATCGGGGGATCACCGTGCCCTTGGGCAGATACTCCCGGTAGAGCCGGTTCGTGTTCTCGTTGCTGGGCCTCTGCCAGGGCGAGTGGGGATCGGCGAAGTAGACCGGCATCGCCGTGGCCAGGGAGACCTTCGCGTGCTGGGCCATCTCGCTGCCCTGGTCCCACGCCAACGATGCCTTCATCATCTCGGGCAGGTCGTTGAAAAACTCGATGACCGCGTCAGCGGTTGGCTCGGCGTGTTTCGAGGGCAGGGCCAGCAGCCCGGTGAACCCGCTCATCCGCTCCACCAGCGTCGCCGCGCACGAGGTGCCGTTCTTCCCGATGATCAGGTCACCCTCCCAGTGCCCCGGCACTCGACGCTGGGCGGCGTCCTCACCTCGCTCCGCGATCGGGACCATACCTACGATTGGGCCACCGCGCGTCCGCCCGGTCGTACGTGGTCGGCGCTTGGTCCGCTTGGACTGCAGGAAGATGCCCTTGCGGGCGAGCTCACCCTTCGGGATTGCGTAGATGTACTGGTAGATAGCCTCACCAGAGACGGTTCGGCCGCGTGCGTCAGGAGAGTTCGCCATGCGTTCAACGGTCGGGTCTGTCGCCTCCAGACGCAACCGGCCCGCTATCTCGTTCGGCGTCCAGGACGCGGCCAGATCGGCCTCCACCCTCGCCTGCAGCACCGGATCCCCCGCGACCTTCCGCTGCTGCGGGCGAGCCCGCCGACGCTGCGCTCTGACGTCTGCGGTCACGGCCTGGTAGCCGCGGGTCTTCGTCGAGTTCCGGTGAAGCTCCCGCAAGATCACCGACGGGCAACGCCCCAGGTGACGGGCGATCCTCCGCACCGACCAGCCCGCTTTCGAGGCCGTCGAGATCTCCGACCTGTCACTGAACGACAACCCCACCCGCGCCATCCGCACACTCCACCGATCAGACCCCCGCCGACCGGGAGTGTTGCTTCGACGCTATGACACCACCAGCGGCACGTCTGCGATTCGAGATGTTGATCAGACGCACGATGACGACGGCCGTAGGCTTGGGGGCATGCCAGAAGTCGCGATCGAGATCGTTGCGCACGAGGAACTGACGTCCAGTGACCTCGAGGGGTTGCGTCGACTCTTCGATGCCGAGTATCTGGATGACTTCGGTGAGTGGGACCCCGATATGCCGTACGGGTATGCGCCTCACGCCGTTCATGTCATTGCACGGAGAGGCGGGGGGATCGTCGGGCATGTTGGTTGGGCGAGGCGGACGATAGCCGTCGGCGGTGATGGGATCGAGATTGGCGGTGTCGGGGGAGTACTGATCTCTGATGTTGTGAGGGGTGAGCGCGTCGGGAGTCGGCTCATGGGCGCTGCTGCGGAGTCGATGAAGGTAGCCAATGGCGTCGCATTCGGGTATCTCGGCTGTCGTGAAGAGGTGGTCTCGTTCTACGCCTCCTGCGGCTGGACTCGGATCTCTGCTGCGGAGCGTTCGATCGATACGTCAGGCCGACCTCGCGAAGACCCGCCGGGGCAGCCGTTGCTGATCCTGCCGGTTGAGGATGAGATCGCCGATTGGCCGGTGGGTGCGGTCGACCTGCGCGGTCGGGCCTGGTGATCGGTCGTAAAAGGTTGGTCTGTGCCGGAACTCGGTGGAGTTCCGGTTCAACGTGTGATGTTCGGAGCGAGAACAACAAGCCTCTGGGCGGCCTAGCCGAGCAAGTAGCGCCGGCCGCTCTGGGCGGAGTGCTCGAGCCCAACTCAACGACGTCGCATGATGTGACCGATGGGATGCGTGCGGCATATGAGACGCTTGATATCTGATGGGCGATGCGAGGAGACCCGTCTCTTGCCCATCACGACTCGTGAATGCGTCCCAGCCCGCTTCTGGGGCTTCGAGGTTGAACGGTGAGGCACGACCAGGGTCTGGAACCGGCCCTGTAACCACTGTCGATCTAACGCCGCTTGCGTAGGTCACGTGCCGGTTTCACGCCTGCGCACCCGTGTCGACAACGTCACGCCAGCTGCGCCCGGTGCGGAGGGTGCGAGCTCAGTCCAGGTGCTTGCGTAACCCCGGTGCTGTGGTCAGTAGCTCGACGGCTCTGGTCATCCCGTAGCGCCCGTCCAGGATGTTCAGGAGGTCGGGTGCGGTGAGTTTCGGGCCGTGCCGACCGCTGCGGTCGCAGATCGCGATCACCGCTTTGCATGATTGCGTCAGATGCGCGCGAACGGTGTCGTGGACGAAGTCCCGCGCCGGGATCGCCCGGATGGGCGCGGGCAGCTTCGAGGCGGGGAAGTCCCTGAGGTTCTCGGTGACGATCACCTCCGCGTCGCACATGACTGCGGTCGCCACCACGTGCTCGTCGTCGGGGTCCTGCAATCCATAGGTGCCCTCCAACGGTTCCCAGTCGGTGACCAGGGCGTCGTCGAAGGCACCCGACATCTGGTCGATGAGGCGTTGGGCGGACTGCTTCGCTTCGTCGGGGAGCGATCCGCGCGCGGCGAGCTTTTCGGCCTCGTGGAAGACGAGCTCGTCGAGTATTGCGGTGCTCCACTTGGGGGAGTATGTCCTCTCAGCGGCCAGTGACAGCAGGAAATCGCGCTGCAGGCTGGGCCAGAGCACGCTGGTGTCGAGGACAGCGGAGAACATATCCCCAGCCCAATTCAACCAGCCTTTGAGGCCCGGCGCTTTGCCGCTACGGCCCTGCGGGCTCGACGCAACTCGACCAGGGTCTGGTCTATGTCGCTGGTCTCATCAACGTCGGCGGACAGTGCATCGATGGCCGCGTACTGTGCCTGGCGCCGCCGTTCACCGTAGTCGAGCACATCGGTCAGGGCGAGCCGGCGGTGCGTGCCCGAGCGGGTATAGGGCATCTTCCCCTCGTCGAGGGCCTTGATGAGCGTGGGCCGACTGATACCCAGGAGGTCCGCAGCCTGCTGAGTGGTCAGCGTCTGCGAAGTCGGCGAGACCGTCACGGAGAGGCCCTTGCGCAGAGCACCCACGACATGCAGCAGCACCTCGTAGACCTCGTCCGGGAGCTCGACGGGGTCGTGATCGCTTCCGCCGACCAGGTAGTACCGCGGCCGCGGGTTCAGAGCCTCCTCGGCGGTGAGCATCTCGTAGACGCGGCGGAGCTGCTGCTCGTCGCTGGCGTAATGGGTCGACGGCGCGAGTGTCTCGGCTGCAGCCATGACTGGCTCCTTATCTGCAGTAGACGCAAGTGCATTTCGGTTGCTTCGAACAGCCTAGTGGTGGCGGCTCATGTCAGCAAGCAGATGCGAGGTGAGGATGTACAGGGGCCCGGGGGCTCGGCCAGGCGTCCCTGCGTGCTTTCCTCGTCGTCAGGTCCTCGCTCCGGTGGGGCCTCGACCAGGCAGTCCGCGCAGCACACTGCGTGTGCATCGGGCTGGGCGCAGGTGCTCCTCGCTGGCCTGACTCATCGTCTGGCGTGGACGATGAGTCAGGCCAGCACCTGGACCATCGGCCAGGGGACGCCGACCGCAGGACGCTGGCAAGGCCCGGGTGGAGGGGAAGGGCTGCGTGATGGCGGATGGGGAGGCGGTGGGGCTCGGCTTTGACATGCACGCCGAGTTCGGGAGGATCCTTCGTCCACCGTGCCTCGGGGTATGATTCCGACGGCGATCGGCCCGAAAGCT
>OMJG01001402.1_pt1 | contig 13981 bp, 13 predicted proteins | sample 1646431 | NCBI WGS metagenome assembly OMJG01 (sample SAMN03771674, study PRJEB25209) | food metagenome | isolation source: Cotija cheese | place: Mexico:Jalisco,Michoacan | collected 2011-12-12
CATCAAACTTTACTGCATCAGATAATTCATTTGATGAAACGCGGACAGTCCCAGAGTCTAACAACAGTTTTAAGTAGCGATAGTAAATTGGCAATCGCTTTGCCGTTGCTCTAGGAATATCATGTTCAACCATTTATTTCGACCTCTTTTTCAAAATTTACCTATTTTCACAATCTATCTCAAATATTGTGAATCTCTCATTACCTACAATCATACCATATACAGCGCTTTTTGTGAATGAAATAACAATTTTTTATTCACAAACAGACAACTTGTGAAAACGCTTCCTAAATAGTGGATTGAACATAAAAAAAAGAACGAAATACTTGATTTTATTTCGCTCTCAACACACTTATTAATTATGCTTTGGCTTACCTTTATTTTTACGATGCTTACGCTTGGCGCGCTTTTCTTTAGCAAAACGTTCTTGGCGTGAAACACTATCGGTAGTTGCACCTTTCTTTTTTCTAGGCTGGTCAACCTTTGGTGACTTTGATTTCGGACGAGCCACATGCGTCTCATCTTGATTTTTATGAGCCGCTTTTTTTGTAACTAGCGCGTTTTCGGTAACTGGAGCTTTCTCTGTCTTTGATAACCCTTTACCACCAGAGATGGCCTGAATATCAACAGCAACCATTTTCTTCAAATCACGAAAATCATGATCATTACCGAAAGAAATTACGGTACCAACTTTCCCCATACGCCCAGTTCTACCGGCACGATGTGTGTAAGTCTCCCCATCACGTGGTAAGTCGAAATTTATTACTGCTGGCAAATCGGGAATATCAAGTCCTCTTGCCGCAACATCAGTAGTTAACAAAAACTTTGCTTTACCCTGACGGAAGTTCGTGAGTGATTTTGCTCTTGTGGTACTTGAATCACCACGTGCCAAAGTTGCCATGGCTACATGTTCATGCGCCAAAAAACTAGCAGTTATCTTTAATTGCTTCGTTGTATTAAAGAATACAATGGCTTGGAAGCGCTTTTCTGCTGCTAATTGACGTAATCTTTTTTGCCGTTGATCACGTGCCGTTAACCAAAACTCATGCTTAATTGCTGTTGGAATGGCAACCTGTCGTTGATCAATCCGTAAAAATTCACGATTAAATAGACCACTAGCTGTTGACTGATCAACTTCAGTCGCACCAAATAACGCAACTTGTACGTCATCGTCATCAATCGCATCCCAAATAGTATCAATTTGGTTTGCTGTGTCATCGCGTAACAACTCGTCAGCTTCATCTAAAATTAACGTTCTTAGTCTTTTTAATTTTAGTTTACCATTATTAATCAACTCACTGACCCGGCCCGGCGTTCCAATCAAAATTTCTGGATGCTTTTTTAAGCGATCCAATTGATGTTTGATATTGGCCCCACCAGTTAGTGACAACACTTTTAATGACAGTACGTTCGCCCAATCACGGACAACCCGTGTTGTTTGCATGGCTAATTCTTGTGATGGCGCTAATATTAATAATTGTTCGCCATCTTCAGGCACCAATTTAGGTAGCAGTGGCCAGGTAAAGGCCAGTGTTTTCCCTGTTCCTGTTGGTGCAAGTGCATCAATTGATTGACCATTTGCCAAGGGTTCAGCAACAGCTGATTGAATTGGCGTTAGCGTGGTAAATCCAACACTTGTTAAACGTTCTTCAAAACGGGAATCCATTTTATCTCCTTCGTATTATGTTTCATTATTATTTATCAGCAGGAAATACAATCCCAGCATCTTGACGTAAATCAAATAGTACCTGGTTTACGGTTTTACTTAAGGCTAATAATTCTTGATAATCTTCCGCTGTATCGACTGGGTTTGTCATCATATCAGCAAATTTAACCGCTTCAGTAGTCATCGGATTTGCCAATGGTTCCTGACTCAATTGATGGGAAGCACCTTCGTCATCATAATAAGTTACATCAAGTACTTCGGCTATATCACCAATCACCAGGGTATCACGTCGACCTAGAATTTCAGATGGTAAATAACTATTAGATCCCTTACCAAACTCGATCGTCACATCAAAATCATCATAACGTAGAATAGCGATACCGCGGCCATCAGCACCATTACGTAATGGTGTCGCAAAATAATGACTTTGTTTTGGTGCACCAAATAGTTTAATAGCAGCATAGATTGGGTACACACCTAAGTCTGTCAAAGCCCCCGCACTAAAGCGACGACTTAGTACATTGGGTTCGTTACCCGCTAGATAGTCATCAAAACGAGATGAATACTTTTCATAAACAAAAGTTGCCCCAGCAATTTTTTCCATTTGGGCCACTTGCTGTTCAATAACTTTAAAATTAGCCTGCTGGATATGACGGGCTGCCTCAAATAAACGTACATTGGGATGATCGTGTAGTAGATCTAAAATTGCAGCATACTCCGTTGGGTTAGAAAAAGCGGTTTTTTCCACAATCACATGAATATCATGGCTTATGGCTGCTTTAACCTGTTCAAAGTGCACACTATTAGGTGATGCAATGTAAACAACATTGATACCACTATTATAGAAATCTTCTAAATCAGTATAAATACCATCAACATTAAATGGTTGAGCAAATTGCTTACCAGTATCTTCATGACGTGAATATACTGCCTTTAGCACATATTGACCTGATTCGTGAGCCGCTTGTACGAATTGCTTTGTAATCCAATTAGTGCCAATGATTCCAAGTTTGTATGCCATAATTAGTCTCCCTTGTGTACTACTTATACGTTTAGTTAGTATTAATTATATCATCATCAACAATAAAATTAGCTATCTCTCAGCTGATAAATTATTCTAAAATAAATTTGGCACACGTTTATGCAGTAAAATGTCCGACTGACAATTGATACATTTTAAGCATAAAACAGGCTGTGACATTCTTTTGCCTCAGCCTGCTCTTCATTCATGCTTTTAAATAATAATTAATCACGCTCAAGTACAGTTACTGACTCGATATGCGTTGTTTGTGGGAATTGGTCAACTGGTTGCACATCCCCTTTGATCGTGTAGCCATTTTCTTCGAATTGCACAATATCACGTACTAATGTTGCTGGATTACAACTAATGTACACAATTTTCTTTGGTGCCATCGCCGAAGCTGCATCAATTAACTCAGGCGTCAATCCCTTACGTGGCGGATCCACGAAGATAACATCTGGTTGTAGACCATCTTGTTGCCATGTAACCATCTTTTCTTCGGCCTTACCTAATTCAAATTTAACATTATGAACATTGTTTAAATCTGCATTACGCTTAGCATCATCAATAGCTGCTGGCACAACTTCCACACCAAGTACTGACTTTACCTTATCAGCAATCGTTAATGAAATCGTTCCAATACCTGAGTAAGCATCAATAACGGTTTCATTACCTGTTAACTCAGCTTTATCAGCTGCTAACTTATAAAGCACTTCGGTTGTTTGTGGATTAACTTGATAGAATGAATTTGGTCCAATCGCAAAAGTCTTATCAAACAAAGTATCCTTAATCACTTTGTTTCCCCACAATACATGGTTAACATCACCCAAAATAACATTGGTCTTATCTTGGTTTATATTTTGAATAATTGAAGTCACTTCTGGTAGTGCTTCTTTAATTTGTGGAATGATAATATTTGCACCAGGAATACGCTTTGAACGTGTCACTAGCACAACCATCATCTCATGTGAATAATAACCACGACGAACCATAATATTACGAATAACACCCTTATGATGAACTTCATCATAAGCTGCAATATGGAACTTTCGTAAAATATCACGAATAATAACAATGGCTTTGTCAATTTCGGGATCTTGAATATAAAAATCCTCGATTGGCATCAACCGATGTGAACCACGGCGGAAGAATCCAGTCGTTAATTGTCCCTTAATTTCACGAGCTGGAATTTGTGCTTTGTTACGGTAACCAGTTGGATTTTCCATACCAATAGTAGGTGCCACATTAACATCAACATGTTGCTTATTGAATAATTCGGCAATCTGTTGTTGCTTGAACTTCAATTGTGCATCATATTTTAGGTGTGCTAATGGTGCAATACCAGTTGTTAAAGCAGCTGTATTTACCATATGATTACGGTTTGGTGATGACTCAATCGTCTTTACCACCCGTCCAAAGGCGTAATTACTAGTAACCTTTGTAATACCTACGCGAATCTTTTCGCCAGGCACCGCATTCGTCACGAATACCGGAAAATCATCAACTTTAACAACACCATTTCCTTGGTAAGTTAAATCAATTACTTCAGCATCAAATTCTTGATTCTTAACCACAGGGGCTTTCTTTTTCATCATTTTCTCCTTCTTTTGGCCTTTTCGACGACCAACAATCATTCAATTGTATCACAGGGAATCCAAAAGCCAAAAGAAAAAAGCATAGACGTATGGCAAAAGACTGATTTTCCCATGTAACATCATTTACACTGACTTCAAAATGTCTTTTGTCATATTATCATTTATGCTTAAAATATATTAATCATCACATTTTTTGTAATGCTGAAATTCTTTCAGACATTGGTGGATGTGTTGAAAATAGATTGGTTAATTTTTTTGTTTGTAATGGGTTCGAAATATACAATGCGGCACTTTCTGGTGAAACATTTTCATCTGACATTGGTTCACTATTCGAAATTTTATTCAATGCATTGATCATTCCCTGTGGATTACGCGTCAATTCCACTGCACCGGCATCTGCCAAGAATTCTCGATTTCGCGAAATCGCCAACTGGACTAGCGTTGCCGCAACCGGAGCCAATACAAGTACGGCAATCGAAGCAATTAATGCAATAACATTGCCTTCTTTATTATCACGATTACGACTACCACCAAAGTACCAAAAATGAGTCCCGAAGTTAGCCAACATGGCTATTGCAGATGTCAAAGCAACGGCAATTGTTTGAATTCGAATATCATAGTTACGAACGTGTGTCATCTCGTGCGCCATGACACCCTCTAATTCCTCACGCGTTAATACTGACATAATTCCTGAAGTTGCGGCGACCGCTGCGTGTTCAGGATCATTCCCTGTTGCAAAAGCATTAGGACTTGGATCATCAATAATAAACACACGTGGCATTGGCACATTTGCGACTAACGCCATATCTTCCACGATATGCCATAAGTCAGGCGCTTGATCCGCACTCGTGATTTCCTGGGCATGATTCATTCCCATCACTACATCTGTTGACTGACCAAACATATAGACAGCGTAAACAATTCCTGTTACGACCGCTATGATCACACCAGGTACCCATTCACCAAGCATGTAATACCCTAGCGCTGCACCAACGATTCCCATGAACAAAAAGAAACCAACAAACAACACAATTGTCTTGCGTTTATTTTTTGCAATTTGTTCAAATAACATGGTCGATTACCTCTTAAAGGCCACGTTCATCAAATGAGACGCTGACCATTTCTCGTTCTTCTGCTGGTGTTTCCAAGAATTCACTAGGTTTGAAACTATGAATCTTAGCAACAAAGTTTGTTGGGAACGACTGTAATTTTGTATTGTATGTGGCAGTTGTGGTATTAAATAACTGACGTGAATAAGCAATTTTATTTTCTGTATTCGTCAATTCTTCCATCAACTTATTATATTGATTTGATGCTTTCAAATCAGGATACGATTCAGCAACTGCAAAAACTGACTTCAAAGAGTTAGTCAGTTGATCTGAGAGTGCCATTGTTTTCTGATGGTCATCAGTTGGTGTTTGTGTTAATGCATTACGCAGACTGACAACTTTCTCTAAAGTTCCTTGCTCGAATTTAGCCGATCCCTTGACCGTCTCTACCAAATTTGGAATCAAATCATTTCGTCGCTTTAACTGTACGTCAATCTGACTCCATGATTCTTGTGTACGCATACGTGCCTGTACAAGACCGTTATAAATTCCTACCCATAATAAGGCCAAGACAACCACAATACCGACAATAATCCATCCAATCATCATTTTCTCCAATCTTTATGAACTAATCATATGAACTAATCATAAGATGCTTTATAGTCACTACCCTACATTGTAACATGCTCAAAAATATCCATCGCCTATTATTTATTTTTTTATCAAACGCATGTGGCACAATAACCCTTTAATAACAAAAAAGTTGGGACAAAAGAAAATGTTCCAACCTCTTATACTTAAAATGTATTAATCAACATAATCAGTAATTGATTGCTGAATGGCTGTTAATTTATCATCAGCCGCTTGTTGTGTCGCACCCTTAGTACCAACATATAACTTAATTTTTGGTTCAGTACCAGAAGGACGCACAGCTACCCATGAACCATCAGCCAACCAATACTTCAGTACATTTGCCTTTGGTAACGTCATTGGCGTTGTCACACCCGTTTGCGTGTCAGTCTCTGTTTGTAACGTAAAGTCAGCAAACTTTGTGACCGCAATATCACCAAATGAAGTTGGTTGCTCAGCACGGAACTTCGCCATTAATGCTGCAATCTTCTCTGCCCCATCGATTCCCTTAAATGTTAGTGATTGTGTATTTTCAACAAAGTAACCATATGTCTTGAACAAGTCTTGCAAACCGTCATACAGTGTCTTACCTAATGACTTGTAGTAAGCTGCTACTTCCGCTAACAAAACAGTTGCTTGAACAGAATCTTTATCACGAGCAAATGGTTTAACAAGATAACCATATGATTCTTCAAAACCAAACAAGAAAGTGTGCTCATGCGTTGATTCATAGTTTTGAATCTGCTCAGCAATATACTTGAAGCCAGTTAATACATTAATGGTTTCAATATCAAAGCTCTTTGCAATATCTGCCGCAAACTCTGATGACACAATTGATTTAACAAGCACACCATTCGCTGGTAACGTACCAGCTGTTTGCTTAGCAGTTAATAGGTAGTGTAGCAAAATAGCCCCAATTTGATTACCTGTTAATAATTGATATTCACCTGATGGTAGTCGGACAGCCGTTCCCATCCGATCAGCATCTGGATCAACACCAATCACCACATCAGCACCTTGTTGCTTAGCCAAATCAATCCCCATGGCTAATGCAGCTGGATCTTCAGGATTTGGTAGCGTGACTGTTGGAAAATCACCATCTGGTTGTGCTTGTTCCGGCACGATCGTCACATTCTTAAAGCCAGCATTAGCTAATGCCTGACCGGCAATCAAAGCTCCCGTTCCATGAAGTGGTGAATAGACTAACTTCATATCACGGCCTTCTTGATTAACCAATTCTTGATCAACCGTAACCGTCTTGATTTCAGACAAATAGTCATCATCAACATCCTTGCCAATAGTTACCAACAAACCGGCAGATTCTAGCTCCTTTTGTGGCTTTACTGGCACCGTAAACATGTCGGCTTCACGAATTGATGCTGTAATAATATCCGATTCCTTTGGTGGCATCTGGCCACCATCTTCACCATAAATTTTATAACCATTGTATTCTTTTGGATTGTGTGAAGCTGTAATCATAATTCCAGCATAGGCATTAAGATGACGCACAGTGAAAGATAGTTCTGGTGTTGGGCGTAGTGATTCAAAGACGTAGGCTTTAATCCCATGGGCACCCAAAACTTTGGCTGCTTCAAAAGCAAATTCTTGTGAGAAATGACGTGAATCATATGAAATCGCAACGCCGCGCTTTTTCACATCCTCAGATAATGAATCCATCAAACGCGCTAACCCCTCTGTAGCTTGTCGGACGGTGTAAATGTTCATACGATTGATTCCTGCACCTAACAGGCCTCGCATACCAGCAGTTCCAAATGACAATGGTTGGTAAAAAGCATCTTCTGCTTGTTGCTCATCTATTGCCAACGCATCCATGTCATTTTTTAAATATTCTGGTAAATCATTGTGTTTTGTCCATACTTGAAAATTATCTTGCCAAGTCATTTCTGTCATTCTCCTTTGTTATTGTGTTCCCCAATATAACTAATCTCATTGTACCATAGGATTATAGTGTTATTTAGTCTAACATGATGGCTTTGTATTAGAAATTAATGTCGGTTGATTGCCACCAATGATGACTTCATCAACCGTATCCAAAAATAAACCATGCTCGACGACTCCAACCGTTTGTTCCAAAAAATACGCTAAACTTTTGGGATACGCAATGCGATCTAAGTGCAAATCAATAATATAATTACCTGCATCAGTGGTTACCCGTTCACCTGTCATCGTCCGTCGAAAAGTTGGCTGCATATCTGCTGCCAAAAATCTTTGTAACAACTGATGACTACCGTAAGGCACCACTTCAATAGGTAATGGAAACTGACCAATCACATCATGATATTTTGATTCATCAATAATCCAAATGTTTTTCGCCGAATTTAGAGCAACAATTTTTTCAAATAATAGCGCTGCACCACCACCCTTGATGCCGTTTAATTGGCGATCAACTTCATCAGCCCCATCAATCGTTAAATCAATTTTGGATACTTCATCAACTGAAGCTAATTTGATTCCCCATGACTTAGCCAGTGAAGAAGTTTTGTTAGATGTTGTGACACCAGTAATATCCAAACCTTCACTATTAATTCTGGCTGCCAATGCTTCAATAAAAAAACGTACAGTGGAACCCGTCCCTAGACCAACAATCATACCGTCTTTAATCAGCGTCGCCGCAAATTCTCCGGCTTGTTGCTTTTGCGCCATTTGCCTATCAGTCACTGCATAGTCCTCCTCATCCCCCTAATATTAAGTATATTTTACCGAGAAAAGCTAAAAAAAGATAGAAAAAGGCCGGTGATGGCAGAGGTCAACATAACACGTCAATATAAATTACAAAAAAACGAGGCTGGAAAAATTTTCCTAACCTCGTTTTATAATTAAAATTTACGAAAACGTGCCCGTCGTTGGGCAATCAAATCATTTGTTGGCATATTAGCCAATGTCTTAATTTCCTCAGATAATTTTGCACGAATCAGTGAAAAGACACGTGAATGTGAACGACTTTCAGGTACAATGTACTCGATAACATGATTATCTAGCAAATCATTGGGCGTTAGACCCATCACCGCAGCCGCTTCATCACGACGTTTTGCATCCTTCCAAAGAATAGATGCAAATCCTTCAGGCGAAAGAACTGAATAAGTCGAATTTTGAAACATCCACACTTGATCAGCCGTTGCCAAGGCAAGGGCACCACCAGAACCACCTTCACCATAAACAATGGCAATCATTGGCACTGGTAATTTCAAACTCTCCAAAATACTTTGTGCAATCGCTTCACCTTGCCCCTGGTCTTCGGCAGTTTTTCCTGGAAAAGCTCCCGGTGTATTAATGAAAGTAATAATTGGTCGACCAAACTTAGCCGCCTGTTTCATTAAACGGGTTGCCTTACGATAACCATATGGTTCAGGTGAACCATTACGCTTGGCCAACTTATCCTTGATATCCGAACCCTTGTCAATCACAATCACCGTCACTGGTTTACCGTTCAGGTTTGCCAGACCGCCGATCACACTTTTGTCATCACCAGCATAACGATCACCATGCAACTCAAAGAAATCAGTAAAGATGCCTGAAATAATTTCACGGGCCATAAACCGATCATCACGTGCCCGCTTAACAATTTGGACGGGTGTTAATTCACGTCTAAATAAACTCACCATGATTAACGACCTCCTTGTGGTTGATGGAATTTAACAAGTTGTGCCAAGACTGTTGGCAGTTCTTTACGTTGTACAACCGCATCAATGAAACCATTTTCCAAAACTGTTTCAGCACGCTGAAAGTCCTTAGGTACCTTTTCATGAATAGTCTGCTCGATTACACGCTTACCAGCGAAACCAACTAATGCATGTGGTTCAGCTAACGTAACATCCCCTTGCATTGCAAATGAGGCGGTCACCCCACCGGTCGTTGGATCGGTTAGCACCACAAAATATGGCAAACCAGCTTCCTGATGTGCAGCTACTGCTGCCGACACCTTAGCCATTTGCATCAAAGAATTAATTCCTTCCTGCATACGAGCACCACCGGAAGCAGTAAATAAGATAACTGGTAATTGTTGCGTGGTTGCTTTTTCAAACAAGCGCGTAATTTTCTCACCCGTTACGGTTCCTAATGACCCCATCATAAAGTAAGAATCCATAATTCCTAATGCAACTGTCTCATTTTCAATGACAGCTTGCCCAGTCAAAACTGATTCATTAAGCTTCGTTTGTGATTTTGCACGACTTAATTTTTCGGCATAACCAGGAAAGTCTGTCTCTGCTAGTGTTAAGTCTGCGTCCCACTCTTCAAATGCCGTTGTCATTAAATGAACACGCTCATATGCTTGCAAACGAAAGCCATAACCACAGTTTGGACAAACACGATGGTCACCCAATTGCTTAGAATATAATTGTTCACCACAATATGGACATGCTAAAAATAAGCCATCCGGAATTTGAGCATCAACATGCGCATCCTTTTTAATTTTAGGCAATTTGGCATTTGGTTTATTAAATAAATCCATTACTTGCCTCCTATTCACCTGTTGTTAAACTTTTTTGCCATTTTGGTAAAAAGTCCTGTTCAAGGTACTGTGTTGTAAACAATCCTTTGGCGACAACATCGTCATTTAACAACGCTTCTTGGAAATCAGCATTCGTATTGACACCATCAACGACCATCTCATTTAAAATACGTTTCATTTTAATGACTGCTTCATCACGGTCATCACCATGTACCAGTAACTTTCCAATCATTGAATCGTAGAATGGTTGAATAATGTCACCTGAGTAAATCGCAGAATCAATACGAATACCAGGTCCACCAGTTGGCAGAAAGACAAAATTAATCTTTCCAGCACTTGGCGCAAAGTTACGCTCTGGTTGCTCAGCATTTAATCGTACTTCAATCGCATGTCCACTCACTTTGATGTCTGATTGATGCATTGTTAACACTTCACCTGCAGCGACTTGTACCTGCATCTTTATCAAATCAACACCAGTAACCAACTCAGTAACCGGGTGTTCAACCTGAATGCGCGTGTTCATTTCCATGAAGTAGAAATTACCCTCATGATCTTCCAAAAACTCCAATGTTCCGGTGTTTTCATAATCTAATGCATTGACAGCCTTGGTTGCAATAGCTCCCAATTCATCACGCATTGCTTGTGTCACGCCAACTGCTGGGCTTTCTTCCATCACTTTTTGATTATTACGCTGTAATGAGCAATTACGTTCTGGGAAATATAGGACATTGCCTTGTTGGTCGCGAATAATCTGCATCTCAATATGACGCACATTTGTCATGACCTTCTCAACGTACATATGCCCATCACCAAAAGCGGCTTTCGCTTCATGTTGCGCATCATCAAATTTATCGGCTAATTCGTTTTCTGCATAAACAAAACGCATCCCTTTACCACCACCACCGGCAGCAGCTTTTAGTAACAAAGGATAACCAATTCGTTCAGCTACCTTTTTTGCTTCACTTGCATTATGAATAAAGCCTTCAGATCCCGGAATGACTGGTACACCAGCTTCACGCATTGACTCACGCGCGTTTGCTTTGTTTCCCATCAATTCCAATACCTTAGGACTTGGTCCGATCCACTTAAGACCAACGGCACCCACCATTTCAGCAAAGGCTTCATTTTCAGATAAGAAACCATAGCCTGGATGGATAGCCTCAGCACCAGTCAATACAGCAGCACTTAAAATATTCTTCATATTTAAGTAGCTGTCTTTTGATCTTGGTCCACCAACGGCAATCGCTTCATCTGCTAATCGCACATGAAGACTATCCGCATCGGCTGAAGAATAAATAGCGACAGATTTAATGCCCATTTCCTTCAGTGTACGAATGATACGAACCGCAATTTCTCCTCGATTCGCCACTAAAACTTTTTTGAACATACTTAATCTCCAACAATAAATGTTAAGTCAGCTGTGATGACTCGCTTGCCATCCACATATGCTGTTCCCTTACCTTCCCCGATAGGGCCACGTAAACGGGTCAACTTAACTTCTAATCTCACTTGATCACCAGGACGAACCATTTTACGGAAGCGAGCCTTCTTAATACCACCGAAGTACGCCGTTTTCCCTTTGTATTCAGGCATTGATAACAAAACGACTGCCCCAGTTTGAGCTAAAGCCTCAATTGTTAAATTACCTGGAAACGTTGGGTTACCTGGAAAATGTCCCTGGAAAATTTCTTCATTGATTGTGACGTTTTTAATCGCAACAGCGCTTTCGCCAGGTACCAACTCTTCTACGGTATCCAACATTAACATTGGGTAACGATGTGGCAAAATTTCTTGAATTTGTTGTGTATTTAACACTGACATATCAAATCCTCCTAGGCATCCGGTTGGACACGGAACAAAGCATGTCCGTAATCAACAACATCTTCTTCTTCAACCAAGATTTCCTTAATCACACCTGTCACTTCACTTTTAACAGGCGTCATTAATTTCATTGCTTCAATAATCGCAACTTGCTCACCAACTTGCACATGATCACCAACCTCTTTAAAAGGCGCAGCATCAGGCTTTGGCTTCAAGTAAACTGTTCCAACCAAAGGTGCTTCAACTAAGACGGTATTATCAGCGCCCATGTCAGCAGTTCCTTCAGCCGTTTTCTTGTCAGATGTCGACGCTTGGGTAGCCATTTCAGGCTGCGCAGGCGTTGTGACAACTGGTTGTGTCATTTCGTTCTTACTTAAATGTAAGCTAAAATCTTCTGATTGTAATGAAAATTCACGCAATGAGCTTTTTTCTAAGTCTTGCATTAACGTTCGAATTTCGTCTAATTGCAAACCCATTACTTTTCACTCCATTTCTTAAAAATAACCACTGCATTATGACCACCAAAACCATAATTTGCTGATAGCACATAATTTGGTGCAACATGCTTATTATCCTCATTAACTAGCGTCACACCAGCAGTTTCAGGATCTTGTTCAGTTAGACCAACATTAACTGGCAATTCTTCACGGACAAGCGCACCAATAGCTGCAATGGCTTCAATCGCACCAGCGGCACCTAATAGATGACCAGTCATTCCCTTAGTTGAAGAAACCAAGACACCATTCTTTCCAAACACAGCTTCCATCGCCTTTGATTCAGCGGCATCATTTGCACCAGTAGCTGTTCCATGGGCATTCACATAATCAATGTCTTCTGGTTGAATACCAGCATCATCCAAGGCTAATTTAACTGAGCCAGCAGGTCCTGACCCATCAGGAGTTGGACTCGTTAAGTGATAAGCATCAGCATTTGAACCGTAACCAACAATTTCAGCAATAATATTGGCACCACGTGCTTGGGCGTGCTCCAATGATTCAAGAATCAATACACCTGAACCTTCTCCTAACACAAAGCCATGACGGTTAACATCAAATGGTGTTGAAGCCTTTGATGGGTCTGGTTCAGTTGACAAAGCTGTTAAAGCTGCGAATCCAGAAATTCCCATCTCATTAACTGAAGCTTCTGCCCCACCAGTAATCATGACATCCATCTTGCCCGATTGGATACGCCAGAATGCCTCACCAATCGCATTTGTGGCACTAGCACATGCCGTAGAAACCGTGTAGTTAATTCCCTTGGCACTATAACGCATTGAAACGTTACCAGAAACCATATTTGGAATAGCATTAGGTACGAACATTGGGCTCACACGCTTTGGCCCTTTATCATGCATCTTAATAACTTGTTGCTCGATAGTTGTTAAACCACCGATACCAGTTCCCATAATGACACCAAAACGGTCTGGATTATCAACGCCATCAGCCAAATCAGCTTGTTCAAGTGCTTCACCAGCAACGTGAACAGCATATTGTGAAAATAGATCCATCTTACGTGATTCACGCTTACCAACGCGTGCAGAAGGATCAAAGTCCTTAACTTCACCGGCAACAGTCACACCTGTTTCTGTTGCATCAAATTTTGTGATTGGTGCAATACCAACTTCACCGTTAAAAATACCATTCCAAAAATCTTCAGTACTATTTCCAACGGGTGTAACAGCACCTAAACCTGTAATAACAACTCGTGTCATCTTGTTCTCCTTTATGT
>OMJG01001403.1_pt1 | contig 13971 bp, 3 predicted proteins | sample 1646431 | NCBI WGS metagenome assembly OMJG01 (sample SAMN03771674, study PRJEB25209) | food metagenome | isolation source: Cotija cheese | place: Mexico:Jalisco,Michoacan | collected 2011-12-12
TAAAAATAAACCCCCAAAAGTTAGATTTTTGGTCTAACTTTTGGGGGCCTCTACAAAATTCTATTATTTATAAAGTGAATTAGTTTTCCTTAGATAAGTAGTAAAAAATCCCCTTAGTAGGCTTATTTCTAAACACCTACTTGCGGGGATTTTTATTTAATACTTTATTTGTAGTGTCTTACTTGCTATTAGCTATAAATCTATTGTTTTCTACGTTTAGATTTAATAAAACCACTTACAAACAGTCCCAATCCTGTCACAAATATAGTAAGGCCTATCCAAGCTCTTGACTCATAACCAGTCGCTGGTAAACTATCGCTTTCTTCTGTTTCCGAAGATACTGATTGTTTACTTGGCATATTAGACGCTTTCGAAGATTCAGATTTTCCTGGTGTTTCAGGAGATTCCGGTGTTTCGATTTCTTCTGGTTCTTCCGGCTCCACCGGTACTTCAGGTTCCACTGGTTTTTCCGGTTCCACTGGCTCTTCTGGTTCCTCAACCTTACGTACAAAACCAAAGTCTAAGGTTGGATCTCGGTCACCATCTTCAACTAAATGTCTTGATGTAGCGGACCAAGTTGAAGAGTCAATGCCCTTATCATTTCCTACACCTTCACTTGTTGGTTCTAGCCCTTCTAGGGCTTTCGCAGATGCCTCGCGGTCTATGCGAACCACATATGTCTTATCTGCTTGTAAGTTATCGAATGAGTAGTAGCCTTTATCATCTGTGGTTTGTGGTCCCACTAGGTTACCATCCACATCTGTCACTGGGTTGCCTGCTTCATCTTCGATTGTTAAGACAATACCTGCTAGTGGTATATCTGTACTATCTTGAAGGCCGTCTTTATTCTCATCAATCCAGATATAGTCTCCTACGCTGACGCGTTTATATGGCGTATGCGTATTTTTAACTGTAATTATCTTATCTTTTGCTTCACTGATAGTTGCTTCGTAGCCCTTGGCAACACCCACTTCTACAATATCATAGCTAATTGACTTCCCAGCTTGATTAACTGGTAATCCAGTCCAGGTGTAACGCCAATCGCTATCTACCGAAACTTCTACTGGTTTGCCTTGTGGCTCACCATTTGCTAATAACTGTATAGAAACTTTCTCAGGTCTAATACCATCTTTATTGTCAGCATCATCCCATACTTTCTGCATCGTTAATTCAGTTTCAGCTGGTTTATACGTATTCGTTAGTATGATATTTCCATGATTTGAATCATCAACAGTTACTTGATAAGTTTCATCAGCGTTATTTTCAACTACTGAATACTCAATATTTTGACCATTATTTTTCAATGATAAATTATCCCAAGTGTATGTCCAATCATTCTTAGCAGCTAATGTCGCTACTTGTTTTGTTGGCTCTCCATCAGCTAACAACGTTACTTCAATGCTCTCTGGTCGGTTACCATCTTGGTTATTACTATCATTCCAGCTCTTAGTTACCGTTACTGATGTTTTCCCTGGTGTATAGCTGTTTGTCACAGTTTTTCCAGAGATGGTCGTTGAATAATTTTCAACAGTGTTCTCAGTAAAGGTATAGGTAATATCATTACCATTATCTTTAAGTGGTAATCTAGTAAATTCATGTTGCCAATTATTTGCTTCAGATAGTGTGGTTGAATCTACTACATGCCCATCTGCAAGCAGGTTGATTGTAACTTCATCTGGTCTAACGCCATCTTGATTATTCGCGTCATCCCATACCTTATTTACTGATACGCTGGTTTCAGCAGGTTCATAACTATTTGTCAGGATGAATTCGCTAGGGTTAGATTTATCAAGGCTAACTTCGTATTCATCAGCTTTATCTATTTCCACAACGGAATATTCAACTTTCACTCCTGCTGCATTCACAGGCAAGTTATGCCATTCACCTACCCAATTAGTAGCTTCACTTAAAGTAAGTTCTTGTCCAGTTGCTTTTCCATTAGCTAACAATGCTACTTGAATACTGTCTGGTCGGTTGCCATCTTGGTTATCACCATCCACCCATTTCTTACTGATTGATAAGTCTTTAACTAATGGCGTGTGCTTATTCGTAACCACTGCATTTCCATTCAAATATTCAACTGTTTGTACATAACCATTTACAGGTGTCTCAACTACTTCATAAGTTACTGATTGTCCAGACTGGAATACTGGTAGGTTTGACCAGTTATATGACCAATCATTATCAGCAGATAGCGTAACTGCTTCACCAATATTTTCACCATTTGCTTGCAATTGAACTGAAATATTATCAGGACGAAGACCATCCTGGTTATCGAAATCATCCCATTCTTTATTCACTTTAAATTCTTTCACAGCTGGTATATGACTATTTGTAATAGTGAATTGGTTATTAGCTTCTTCACTGATTACATGATCATATCCAACTACAGGTTCTTCCGTAACAGTATAGTCAATCTCTTGGCCATTTGCATTTACTGGTAAATTAGTCCATGTATATGTCCAATTGTTCGTTTGCTCAATTTCAACAATAGTACCTTGAGGCTCGCCATTTGCATACAATTGTACTTTTACCCTATCAGGTCTGATGCCATCTTGATTATTACTATCATTCCATACTTTATTGACAGTTACATCCTTAACGGCCGGTGTATGCGTGTTGGTTAAGACAATCTGACCGTCTTTCAACTCACCGACGTCAGAAGTATATCCTTTGGCCTCACTGGTTTCAACTACAGTATATTCAATCATTTGACCTTTATCATTTAAAGCCAATCCATCCCAGGTTGCAGTCCAGTTGTTTGCTTCATTTAAGGTTACTATTTCTCCTGTTTCCTTACCGTTCGCTAATAATGCTACTTGAATGTCTACTGGACGTAAACCATCTTGGTTGTTCATATCATCCCACTCTTTTGAAACTGTAATAGCAGTTTCTTTCGGTAAGTAGACGTTAGTAATGACGCCATCTTTGATTGAGGTTTCATAATTCTCAACTGGTTCTTCTGTAAAGCTATAGACAATTTCTTGTCCGTTATCATAAACAGGTAAGCCAGTAAATTGATGTGTCCAATCATTCTCTGCAGATAAGTCTACATGATCTATGATTTCATCATTAGCAAGTAAATTTACCGAAACAATATCAGGACGAATGCCGTCTTGATTGTCACTATCATCCCATTTTTTAGTTACTGTTTTTTCAGTTACTGCTGGTGTGTGACTATTTGTAATCGTAATTTGTCCGTCTTTCACTTCACTTATATCAGTTTGATATTCTTCGATATTATTTAGCTCAACAACTTCATAAGTTATTGCTTCACCAGCATGATTAACCGCCAAATCAGTCCATGTGTATGTCCAGTTATTTTCTACGGATAGTGGCACAATATTTCCTATTGGTTCGTTATTTGCTAATAATTGAACCTCAATCGCGTCTGGTCGTAGACCATCTTGGTTATCGCCATCTTCCCACACTTTATTGACTGATAAAGTTGTTACTGCTGGTGAATGCTGATTGATTAATGAAATATGTTCTGTACCTTGGTTATCTACTGTCTGTGTATAACCATCTTGTGAACCGATTTCTTTTACTTCGTAAACAATACTTTCACCTGATTCATTTACTAATAAATCGGTCCATTGGTGAGTCCAATTGTTATCTTGATTTAATGTAACTGGCTCTCCATAATCTTTACCATTAGCTGTTAACTGTACCTCAATGTCTTCTGGACGTAGACCATCTTGGTTGTCGCTATCGTCCCAAACTTTATTCACAGCTATATCTCGAGTCGCTACTTCATGATTATTGGTTAAAGTTACTTCACCGTTAGAAATATCACTTGTAGTTGCTTGATATCCTTCAGGAACATTTATTTCAACAACTTCATATGCTATCGGATTTCCTTTTGCATTTACTGGTAACTTGTTCCAAGTATAAGTCCAATCATTTTCTTTATTTAAAGTAATTGGATCACCAATATTTTGGTTTCCATCTGTTAATTGAACTTCTACGCTATCTTTTCGTAAACCATCACGGTTGTCATCATCGTTCCATACTTTATTTACCGTCAGAGAAGTTTCTTTAGGTTGATAAGTATTCGCAATAATCACATTACCATGATTTTCATCGTTTACTGTTGTTTCATAACCTTCTGGTAGGGATAATTCTTTTACAGAATAAGTAATCTCTTTTCCAGATTCCTTCAATGGTAAACCAGACCAGGTTGCAGTCCAATTACCTTCTTGACTAAGTGTTGCGGTATGTTCCGTTTCTTTACCGTTTGCTGTCAATACAACTTCGATACTTTCTGGACGAATACCATCTTGGTTTTCAGCATCATCCCATTCTTTAGTTACAGTCACAGAAGTTTCAGCTGGTGTATAACTATTTGTAATAACGCCTTCTTTTATAGAAGTAGAATAGTCTAATACTGTATCTTCAGTCAGTGTATAAGTAATTTCCTGTCCATTATTAAATACAGGTTTATTTTCAAAATGATGTTGCCAATTATTCTCTTCGGATAATTTTACAGAATCAACTACTGTACCATTAGCTAGTAAATGAATAGTAACTTCTTCTGGGCGTTTACCATCTTGATTATTTGCGTCATTCCATACTTTACTTACCGGGATATTCATCACTTGTGGAGAATGACTATTCGTAATGATAATACGGTCGCCGTCTTTGGTAATAGATGTTTCATAATCTGCTACTGATTTTTCTTCTACTTGATAATGGATCTCCTTACCAGCAGATTTAGCTGGTAGATTATCCCAAGTATAAGTCCAGCCTTTCTCAGCTGAAAGTTCAATTGGTTCACCTTTAGCAACATCATTTGCTAACAATTGTACAATAACTTCATTTGGACGTTTCCCATCTTGATTATTGGCATCATCCCATTTCTTATCTACTGTTACAACTGTTTTTTCTGGTTGGTAACTATTTGTTAAAATAAGGTCTTTCCCATTTTCAGCTTTCGTAACTGTAGGTTGATAACCATCAGTTGGATTCACCTCTACAACAGAATAATCAATTGGCTGACCATTTTCATGGGTTGGTAAATCTGTAAAAGTATATGACCAATTATCTTTATTTAAAGTAACAGGTTCTCCTATATTCTTACCATTGGCGGCTAATTGGACTTGAACTTTATTTGGTCTTATACCATCTTGGTTTTCAGAATCATCCCATTTTTTGGTTACTGTAATATCTGTTGGTTTTGCTGTATTGGTAACAGTTAATCCATCTTCAGCCTTTTCATAATTTTCTAGATTTAGCGCTTGACCATTTTGATCTACTTCTTTAACACTAAACTTATACTCATTACCTTGACTATCTTTAGCGGCCATCTTCTCCCAAGTAACTGAGGTTACAGCGTTAGGAAGTTCTTTCAGCGCTGCACCTGGTACCTTTTCAACATCGCCGTTTCCGACTTGACGATAAAGCTCAAAATAAACAGTTGGATGGTCACTTGCGCCACCTATCCAATTTTTATTTGCTTGAACATCAACTTTTTGTTTTTCATTATTGATGATCAAACCATCTCTATTTTGTTCTTTAAATTTATCTGGGTTCCAACTACTATCAGCAATGTTGATTGTAATATTACCTTTTTCTCCATAACCATAGATAAAATAAATAGGTTCCGTCTTCGTGTAATCAGGTAATGCGGTAGTTTCTTCTAAAATATATCTACCCGCTCTTTGAGATTGTAATTCTTTTGAGCCATTTTCATCTGTTTTAAAAGTAGTTACTTTCTCTCTACTACCATCATTCTTCACACGATATAGGGTAAACTCTACCCCTTCTAAAGGCTTACCACTGTCTACATCTATTTTTTTGAAGTGCATATCTAAGTTACGACCAGAACCACCACCACCGAAGAACCATTGCTGTGTTCTTGTCGTAACGGTTGACTCAGATATTTGTTTTTGCTCTTGGCCTCCGACTAATTTAACAGCATTCTTAACATTATAAATACCGATTAAATTAGGATTTAATCTAGTTGCATAAGTTACTGTATAGCTATCATTAATATAGCCCAGATTAATCGTAAAGCTACGCTTATCTTCAGATAAATTAACAGTATAGTCAGTAACTTCATCCCCTTTACTATCATATAATTTAATTGAATCTTGAACATAAGTTTGCAAACCATCTAATTGATCTGAGATTACTGCATCATGTATTGGTAATTTATTAGGGTTAACCGTTAATCGCCAATCAATATTTTCAGTATCCTCATTTTGTTCCCCTACTTTATCCGTATTCACAATAGCCTTACCACCAAAGTACTCAATGTAGGCATCCGCCATAGCCATAATTGGATCACTATTTTCTGGTCTAGATGTTAATGTGGCCTCATTTGTGTATCGGTCAATTTTCTCTTTATTCACAGATGGGAACATCAATATTTTAGTTTGATAAGTAATCTTGTATTCATATGGACCATCAGGAAGGTTAATTTTAAATTGATTATTTCCAGAAACATCTATTGTCACGTCTTGTGTAACATCTTTATTGTCCTTTACTCTAATAATTTTAAAACTACCACTTACTAATTCTTGATCTTCAGGAATTACATCATCAATCGTTGCATTATGTAAATTCACAAAATATTTTTCATTGTCAGTATTAGCATTTAATTCCCAAGTGATCAATTTATCAGCGTCATTCTCACCATTCGTAATCCCAACAGCTCTCTTATCTATATTCAAAGTTGGTTTAGCAATTGATTTATCTCTAGATTCTGTATTACCGGTGTATTCTAGCTTAGCTGTATTTTTAACCGCTTGTTGTTCTTCAGTTGGTGAAAGCGTTGTTGAGTATGTCAATTGGTAAGATTGCGCATTTAGCTTATCCTTACTAATAGTAAATGGTCCACTACTTGGTGCACTTATGGCAAATTCACCCGTTACATCTTTATCACCACTTTTAATTTTAATATCTTTTACTGTGCTAGTATCTGGCGTGTAAGTATCCGTTAATTTAAAATCATATATAATATTTTTGTTGGTATTAAAGTCAATGGTCCAATTAATTTGCTTACTACCATCTTCATTAATGACTACCTGACCATCCTTATTACTTCCCGCCATACGTTTATTTACACTTGCATCTGCTGTTTCTTCGCCACCTTGCCATACTAAAGTGGCTTTATTGGTTTGTGGCTTGTTGCCAGCATCATCTGCAGTTGTACGATATGTAATCGTATATACAGCGTTAGTTTCTGCTCTATTAATTTCTAATTCAAAACCTGAAGCGGCTTTCATATCTAGACTATAATCTGTGAAATTCGTATCATTTTCTTTTACTTGTAGGCTATCACTTATATAACTATAGTTTGTAGATTCAAATAAATCTTTAATGATAGGATTTTTTAACTTAATCTTGCTTGTATTAAATGTAATCGTCCATTCAATTTCTTGTTTACTCTGATCACTATTTAACACATATTTCCCAGATTTTTTAATCCCTGCTTTAGGTCCAGTTAATGTTGCTCCTGAATGAATAGTTTCACCAATTCCAGTGCCTTGACCATCATCAAATACCAGCTCAGCATTATTTGCAAGTTCAGGTTGCCGCATACCTAATTCTGTATAGTAGGTACGATAAATAAATTTATAAGCATGTGGTCCAGCATCAGATATATTTAATTCGAAACCAGTTCTACCATCAGCATGTGTATACGGTGTTATGACGAAGTTGGTCACTTCTTTATCATCTTGCAGTAATTTATATAAATCAGTGTCCTCAGTATCAAATTCTAAATGATCACTACTAAAAACATCTTTTACATTAATAGATGGTACATTTAATTTCTCAGAGTTCATCGTAATCGTCCAGTCAACGTAAGGATTACCTTCATCATCAACACCTTGATTACCAACTTTACCACCAGAAGGTATCGTATTTACTTGAACACTTGCTTCAGCGCGGTTAGGTTGAGGCAAGTCATCATGAACCTCATTTCTAATATCTACATTATTTAAACCAACTGGAACATCTGATGCAAATTGAATTTTATATGCTTTACCGTCAGCGTCAAGATTTGAAAATACGGTATTACCCGCTAAATCTTTTGAAAGCTGAACAGGTATATTTTTAACACTCAATTCATTACCATCTAGATCTGTATCAACTTCAAAAATTTGCACGCTATCTTCGATTAGCGAACCTTGGCTCAAAATATCTGTTAAATTAACAATCCCCAAGTTTTCGCGTCCATAGTTATACTTAACTTCCCAAGCAATTTTATCTGGTGCTTTGAAATCACCTGTTTTCGTGATAATAGGTAGGTCTTTAGACCATACACCAGTAAAATTATCACTCACATTATTTTTATTACCATCTAAGATGATACGCGCCTTATTATTGATAGTGTGTACCCCACCACCATTTGGACGTGTTACCGTTGTTGTATAGGTGATATCATACGCATCATTAATATCTCCAAGACTTAATTCAAATCCTGCATCAGTAATCGTCGCTTCTAGTCCTTCAACTTCTTCTCTACCAATTTCTTCGTTTTTAAAATTACGAACAATTCGCTCGATTTTAAAGCTATTTGGTTCGATTGATAGATATTCGCCTAGGTCGTCTATCACTTTAGCTTGTGATATTTCCGCCATTGAATCATTCACGCGTACAGTCCAATCAATATGTGTTGGATTTCGTTGGACTTCAGTCTTTTCGCCATTATCGCCTAGGATATATTGGAAACCTGCTGTTTTCTTATCGGTTCCTTCGTAATCTTCCTTATCAGCACGAATGATTACAGTATATGAAGTATCATCTTGATAAGGTACTTCTACGGTAACTTCTTCTTTTTCATTAAAAATTTCAGTATTAAACTCTCCTGAAATATTGACATACATATCAACATTATCATAATCATTAACAGCCTCAGTAAATGTCAAGACTAATTGGTTAGATTCAGCATTGAATGTGGCAACTGTCACACCTTCAATTTCAATTGTCCCACTTCCCGTTACACCATGCGCTATTTCTGGTAATGCGTAGGTAAATTTTTGTCCGTCTTGAATATCTAGAGTATCTGGCTTTTGGAAAGTATACTTCAATGAAACTGCATTCAATTCTGAAGGGTCTAAAGTAAGTTCATCACTATTGTCAACTTGTATAATATTACCAGCAGTAGTCGTATATGAAAATTCAAATCCTGTGGTTAAATTAACCTCTTCATTATTGATTACTTGTCGTTGGACTAGCTTTGTATTCTCTGTTTGAATTTGTTGTTCCAAGGTGATTGGTGTTTGTACTGATTTTTCATCTTGATCACCATTGTCATAATTAATGGAAAGTGTTGTATAAATATCTTCAGAAACCTGTTCTTTTTGATCTATCGGTAATAAAACTAAGTTATCAGTACTTTGATACGGTGACGTATAAACGCTATCCGATAGTGAACCAGAATAGGTAGCAATTCTACTTGCCTCATCATATTTCCAGCCTTTACTATTCTCTGTATCAAATTTTAAATTTTCCGGTACTTTTGTAGATAATACATAAGTTTCAATAGTTGACTTACCGGTACCATTCCCAATACCTGTATCTTCATATGAGATTTCATAGCTTAGTGCTACTTGCTGGGCAGGACCATCTTCATCATCAGCTGAGCCTTTTGTTGCGCTTGTTTTTGCTTGAGCAGTCACTTTTGGTTGACGACTGACAAAATTGTACTGACGATAATTTGTTGCCGTGATAACTTGTGCATTTTGAACTACTTCAGCCTTTACAGAAACTTGTGCCCCATTTGGCATAAATCCGTTATCCTTTGTTTGTAGGTTAAGCGTAGTAGCATTTGCATAATCACTAGCAAGGTCACCTAGCTTATATTCAATAATCAGCTGATTATCTTTTGAGTATACATTACTAGCACCTTCATTTGCATCTGGAAAATAAGCTTTATTATTATCAAACTGTTCAATATATTGATTGTCAACCGTAAAACGAATGATTGCATTTTCTAAACTTGCTTGCGTATTCGTAATATAAACAGGTACTTTAATTTCTGATCCTGTTTTTAGATTTTCAGTATCTGCAGCACTCAATTCAATTGTGGTTACAGGTTGTAGTTCTTCACCACTCTCTTCTACTGAATTTTTTTCAGCTGATGAAGCACTTGTTTCAGATTCTTCAGATGTCGTTGATTCACTAGATACAGATGTTTCATTCGTCGTTTCTTCTACAATTGGCTTAGTTTCCTGACTACTTGATGAAACTTCCAAACTATCGTCCTCTAAAACATCTACCTCAGGTGTAAGATTACTCTCAATATCTTCACTCACTTCTGAGCTTGTTTCTAGACTTGAATCTCCCTGACCATAGACAGATGCTAATGCTATTGCAGGTTCAATAAAAATGTTTGCCGTAAACAACATGACAACAAACACTCTAAAATACTTTGCTATTTTACCCATTTTAGTTCCCTCCATAAAACGCCCAATACCCAATAACGAGAAACACAATAAGACGTCTTCATACTTACCGTGAACAAATATTATTCAATCTATGAAAACGCTATGAATATTTTTTCTAATTCGATATTTATCTGATACTGGAAGTATATCAAGGGAAACTTTTATATACTTTTCAAAATTATGTATAGATGATGCATATTTTGATAAAAAGGATATAAATGTAAACAATATATGTATTTTATGGTGTATTATAATTTTATTGCTAATATTTCTAAATTGAAATTCGATATATTTCTCGTTATAATGAGTTTTTAATTATGCTTATTTAATCTGGAGGGAATTAAGTTGAAATCTTTTTAAAATCTGTTGATAAAAGACGTTTAAAAATACTAGAGTATTTAGCTTTCAGCGATGACTGGGTACCCTTACCCCAACTAGCTACTAATCTAAACACCTCTATCAGAATCATAACCACTGATATTGCCTTTCTAAAGGATCATTATCCTGAATTAGGTATACAATCTATGCATAAAGGTATTCAAATCAATTTGAAGTATAATTACTCTTTAGGCACGATTTATAGAGAAATACTACAAGATACTTTAGGTTTTCAAATTTTGCAAGAAATCTTTTTTGATGAAGCATTAAATATTCAAGATTTAGCATATAAATTTCATGCAAGTATATCCTCTGTATATCGAACCATCGTTGAATTAAATCAGTATTTTAAGGCTTTCAATGTGATGATCAAAACGAATCCTTGCCAGGTAATTGGAGATGAAACCTATATTCGGAAGTTTTACCGAACTTTTTTTAAGGAAGCATATACGCCTCTAGAATGGCCCTTTCGAGATTATGATGAGAAAGATTTTGATGAAAATTTTAAAAAAATTATTCGTAAACTAGTATTCAATAAAGAATTAGATGATAACTTTTTAGATTTTGCTTTCTACCGATCTATAAAACTAATGGTAATGGTGAGTATTATTCGGTATAGGCATGGACATTTTGTAGATACTACAAATTATCAATCTTTTCTGTATGACATTCTTATAAACGGTATACGTTTCTTTGTATTACCCAAAAGCTTACTACAACTTAAAAATACACCTGTTAGTAAAGAATATGTCTATCAAATTTTTTATCCTTATTTAGATGAAAATATTGCTTTCGGTCAAAAATCTTTACTTAGTCTACAAAAAAGGCATCCTTATATTCAGGATGCAATTACTCACTTAGAGACGAGTTTACAAAGAATAGCTAAATCATTAGATATCGCGATTGACTTACCTCCATTAGTACTCGCTCTCTATGGTACCGTTTCTCTTGAAGACCACGATCCGAATAACATGTATATTCTCTATAAACGTCATCTTATTTTTAATAAATCCTTTAAAAAAGACTTCCCTATAATTTATAAAAACATTCATGAAATGATCCGCAAATTTCGTCAGCTATTACAAAAGGACGATGATGGGGATAAAATAGGGTATTTAATATTTACTTTAATCAATAATTGGGAAAATTTGCTGCCGATATTATTTGAAAGAAATCAAAAAATTCGTTTGCTAGTGATTAGTGGTAAGCATTTAACACACGCTGAATCTATCAAAGGATTTCTATCTACTATTTTACCAAAGCATGTCCAGATAGATTGTTATAAAAACCGTGATTTTTCAGTTGGGATTCTAAATAACTTAAACTACGATTTATTTATAACTACTTTTCCAATTAGGCAGCCTATAAACCTTAAAACCGTAGCAGTGAGTGATTTCCTCTATCCTGGTGAGATTGAGCGAATTCAACAAATTGTTTCTACACTTACCCTGGAAAAGAGTAATAAATTAAAATTGGATTGAGGAATAAAATGAGAGAGCTAATAAAATCTACAGATAAACGTCGTCTAGAATTAATTGAATTATTGATAAATGTGAATGATTGGATAACTCTTAAAGATATTTCCAAACATATAAATAGTTCAATTCGGAATATACAAAATGATTTGAGCTATATCAATAGTTCAGTAGAGGGAATTCATATTAAAACTAACCAAACTGGTATACGTATTAGCATAGATGACGACTATAATATACAAGACTATTATCGAATAGTATTAAAACAAGCATTAACTTTTCAAATTCTTGAAGCGATATTTTTTTATGAAAATTTTAGCGTGTCTGAGCTTGCAGTTAAACTTAATGTTTCTACACCTTCAATTTATCGAGCAATTGATCATCTAAACCAATACTTCGATTCTTACGGATGTCGCATTGAGTCAAATCCATGTCGTCTAATTGGTGATGAACGTTATATACGTATTTTATATCGAACATATTTTAAAGAGATAGGTTCACCAGTTGATTGGCCTTTTAAGACTTTAGATGAAAAAGACGTTGACGATGCTTTAAAGTTATTATTAAATGTAATTGAACAATTGGCAGGGAATTATTTTAGTAACTTTGATTTTGCCTATTTCTGGACAATTAAATTAATTATATGTGTAAATCTTATTCGCTATCAAAATGGACATATGGTTAAAAAATATAAAGAACATAATCATTTTGTCACTTTACTAAGTCAAGTTTTATATTTAGTACCTACTTCCAATATATTTAAATCTATTGGTATTCAAAATATTACACCTAAGTTAATGTATCAATTACTATACCCTTACTACAAAAAGAACTTTGCTTTTAGTTGGGAAGATTTAGTTAAAGTTAGAAGCCACGAAGAATATATCGATCAAGCATTGACTTATTTAGAAGAGTTTTTACAATCATTGGCAACTACTATTGATATTGGTATAGATATTCAAAAGCTTTTAGTAATGAGCTATGGGACAATCTATTTAGAAGATGATGATCCCAATGCTCATTATATTTTAAATAATACCAACAATTCATTTGCTTTAATGTTAAAGAGTAATTATCCTAGTTTATATAAAAAGTTTTATCAGACCATCAAGCATTTTAGAGAATTATTAAAAGTTTCCACTGATGATAATAAAATTCATTTTATTATTTATACTTTGATGACTCATTGGAATAATATATTTATTGATATTCATACAAAACATCAACAGCTATCAGTCTTGATTTTAAGTGATGCCCATTTTTCACACGCCAAAGCGATTCAGGAGGTATTAGCTGCAAAGATAAACTTTAATGTTATATTTGAAACTTATAATCAACGGGAATTATCAATTGATACATTACAAAATATAAAACACGATATAATTGTATCAACTTTTACGATTCCTGATGAGGTTGACAAACCAACTATTATAATTGATCAATATCCAAATAATCTTGATATTTTGAGAGTACTTCGCCTAGTTGAACAAATGATAGACAAAAAAGTTTTAGAATTCCAAGAAAAATTAAACTTTTAAATTAATAAGCACAGAAGCTTCAGGAATCCATTCCATTAGCTTCTGTGCTTATTTGTGTTCTAATATAGAGTTCTTATTCTACCGATGCTAAGAAGTGGTAAACTGGTTGACCACCGTCTACGATTTCTACTTCAATATCTTCGTTAGCCGATTCGACTGCTTCAGCGATTAATTCTGCTGTTG
>OMJG01001404.1_pt1 | contig 13971 bp, 10 predicted proteins | sample 1646431 | NCBI WGS metagenome assembly OMJG01 (sample SAMN03771674, study PRJEB25209) | food metagenome | isolation source: Cotija cheese | place: Mexico:Jalisco,Michoacan | collected 2011-12-12
GCCGAAGCGATTACCTTCGCAGCCTTTGCGGCTGCTCACCTCACCTAGCCGAAGCACACAGTGCTTCGGCCATAACGGTTCGGCTGCTCACTTCGCCTACGGGAAGCGCACTGCGCTTCCCGCTTAACGGCTCAGCGGTTCAGAGGCTTAGAGACTGAGCACTTCGGTGAAGGCCTTGCGGAAGCGGGCCATCTCCTCGTCTGTACCCATGCATACGCGCAGCCAGCCTTCCGGGCCGACCACACGAATCAGCACGCCGCGGTCAAGCAGCTCCTGGAAGATGGCTTCACGATTGTCGAAGGTACCGAACAGCACGAAGTTCGACCCTGACGGAGCAACCCGAAGATTGGCGCCGTGATAACGCTGCTGAGCAAGCCATGAAGCAGTCTGTTCTCTGGTCTGCCTCAGATGCTCGACGGTACTGAGCTGCTTGTCCGTGTGCTCGAAAGCCGCCAGCGCGGCGGCCTGAGTAACCGCACTCAGGTGGTAGGGCATACGCACGATACGCACCGCGTCGATGATTCCCTCATCGGCGGCAAGATACCCTACGCGGGCTCCGGCAAAGGCGAAGGCCTTCGACATGGTCCTGCTGACCGCCAGGTTCCTGTGTTTCGACACCAACGCCACAGCAGAAGGCGTACCAGGGTCACGGAACTCGATATACGCTTCATCGACCACCAGAATCGGGTGGGCCCCCTCAGGAGCCCCGCTGACCGCGGCATGTTCGCATGCGTCGAGCAATGCTTCTATCTGCTCGTGAGGCAGCACGGTTCCCGTCGGATTGTTCGGGCTGGTCACCAGCACCATCGAGGGGCCGTACTCATTGATCGCCTCAATGGTGCCTGCAACATCCAGAGTGAAATCCTCGTTGCGATGAGCCAGCTTCCATGTGGTGAAGGTGTCGCGAGCGTACTCGGGGTACATCGAATACGTCGGGTCGCAACCCAGCGCCGTGCGTCCAGGTCCTCCGAAGGCCTGGAACAGCTGCAGCATGATCTCATTCGAACCGTTGGCACCCCACAGCTGCTCCACGCGCAGACGTGCGCCGGATTCCTTCGCCAGATAATCGCTGAAAGCCTGTCGAAGTTCGATATGCTCCCTGTCCGGGTACCGGTTCAGCGTAGGGGCGATTTCCGCGACGCGCTTGGCGACGCTCTCCACAACGCTCGCTTCGAGCCGGTAGGGGTTCTCGTTGACGTTCAGACAGACCGGCACGTCAAGCTGCGGAGCGCCGTAAGGCTCCTCCCCCAGCAGGTCGTTGCGCAGAGGGATGCTTGCGGGGATGGCACTCATAGCAGACCGGCTTCCTGCTCCTGCTGGCGAAGCGTTGGCTTGTCATACGGGTCGTCGACGAATCGGCTGAGCACGCACTCCCCGTGGCCCGGCAAATCCTCGCTTACTGCAAAGGCGTTGATACGCGCGGCAAGCGTCTTCAATCCCTCTTCGTCATATTCGATGACTTCGACGGGCTTCATGAAGGTGTGCACACCCAGACCGCTGGCGAATCGTGCGGTTCCGCCGGTGGGCAGCACGTGGTTGGAGCCGGACATGTAATCTCCGAGCGGCACCGGTGAATACGGGCCTCGGAAGATGGCTCCGGCATTGGTGATTCGGGCGATGACCGCATCGGCGTCCTTGGTCTGAATCTCAAGATGTTCGGCGGCATAGGCGTTGGCGACATCGATGGAATGGTCGATATCGTCGGTGAGGATGATGCCCGACTGGCTGCCTTCAAGCGATGTGGTGACTCGTTGGGCGTGCTCGGTGCGAGGGACGCGTGCGAGGAGGCTTTGCTGAACCTTGCCGGCAAGCTCTTTGTCGTCGGTGATGAGCACCGAACCGGCGAGTTCATCATGCTCGGCCTGACCGATGAGGTCGGCGGCGAGCCACTCGGGGTTGGCGCCTGCATCGGCGACGATGGCGATTTCGGTCGGCCCCGCCACTGCATCGATGCCGACGACGCCGGAGACCAGGCGCTTGGCGGTCGCCACGAAGATGTTGCCCGGTCCGGTAATCTTATCGACCGGGTCGCACAGCACCTCGCCATCCTGAGGCTCGGAGCCCTTCGCCCCGTATGCGAACATGGCGATGGCTTGTGCGCCGCCTACTGCGTAGACCTCGTCAACACCCAGAATCGCGCAAGTCGCGAGGATGGTGGCGTTGGGCAGACCTTCTGCAGATGTCTTTGAAGGAGGTGTGGCGATGGCCAGTGATTCGACGCCCGCCGCCTGTGCGGGCACGACGTTCATAATCACCGAGCTTGGATATACGGCCTTGCCCCCGGGAACGTACAAGCCGACACGTTGAATCGGTATCCACCGTTCGCTGACTCGGGCGCCCTGCCCCAAATCGGTATGGAAATCCTTCGGGACCTGTGACTGGCTGACCGCACGTGACCGGCGCACCGATTCCTCGATGGCCGCCCTCACCTCGGGGTCGAGTTCTGCGAGTGCCTGCTGCATGGCCTCTTTGGGGACGCGCAATTGGGTGGGACGCACACCGTCGAAACGTTCGGCGAAATCCCTGAGGGCCGCGGCACCGCGTTGATGCACCTCATCGAGAATCGGCTGCACCAGTTCGCTGGCTTCGGAAGTGCCCATCTGGGCACGTGGCATGGCCTGGAGGAGTTCGGAGCGTGTGAGCTTACGCCCGCGCAGATCAATGGTTCTCATGAGATTGTCCGTCATGGTTCCGATGGTAGATTCTACCAATGACTACTAGGGCTTGAAGCCTCCCCAGCACCCACATCGTGAGATGCCCGAATCCTCCACACCGAAACTGTGCAAACAAGCATGCTAAACCAAGGAATTCAGGGGCGTAACATGCTTATATGCACAGCTTCACATAAGCACAGTTGCGCAGGAACACAGTTTGCGAAATATGACTGCCGTCACGCAGCCGTGAGGCATGACGGCCCGAAAATCGTCTTGATTTCCGCGAACAGGCTCGTATCCCGCTTGATTCGGAAACCATCGCCGAACGTCATCACCGTGGCATTCCCCTGTGCGTCAGGGACGAGCAGTTTCACCTCGCAATACCCCGGGTGCGAGCGCAGGATATCGCTGAGCTGCCCCATTCTGGCGGTGTCAAGCGCCACAGGTGGCAGTGCTATCACCAATGGACGCTCATCCACCGATTCCAGTGTGGGTTTCTCCATCTCGGTGGCACGCATCGACACGGTCTCGTCACGCACCTCGATCTGGCCACGAATGCGCACCACGGTGTCCACGGCCAAATCCATCGCATTCGCCTCGTACACCTTGCCGAAGAACATGCATTGGATGGAGCTTTCCAAATCCTCGACGGTCACGATGGCCCAGGCGTTGCCTTTCTTGGACACACGTCTATCGACGCCGGTAATCAAGCCGGCGATGGTGATGATCTGCCCGTCCCCCATGGTCTTCGCCCTGTCGATAAGCTGCGCGATGGACATGTCACGCAGTCCGGCCAGCACCGAAGTCATGCCGCTGAGGGGATGGTCGGAGACGTAGAGGCCGAGCATCTCGCGCTCGAAGTTCAGTTTGGTGGATTTGTCCCACTCGTCGATGTCGGGCACGGTGACGGCGGCATCGCCCATCGCGTCATCAGCCGAGTCGTCACCGGCATCCGCGAAAAGGTCGAACTGGCCTTCGGCCTGCTTGCGCTTGAGCGGCACCAGGGAGTCGATCGCCACTTCATGAATCTGGTACAGAGCGCGACGATTCGGGTCGATTGCGTCGAATGCCCCGGCCTTGATCAATGATTCCAGCGAGCGTCTGTTCAGCACGTTCAGCGAGACGCGGCGCACGAAGTCCACGAAGTTGACATAGCGGCCGTGCGCGCCTTCACGTTCGGAGACGATATCCGCAACCACCTTGTCGCCGACGTTTCGGATGGCTCCCAGCCCGAAACGCACCACATCGCCGACTGCCGAATATTCGGACACGGATTCGTTCACATCGGGAGGCAGAACCTGGATGCCCATGCGTCGGGCTTCGCCGAGGTAGAGGGCGGTCTTGTCCTTGTTCGTGCGTTCGTTCTGCAGCAGCGCCGCCATGAATTCCACTGGATAATGCGTCTTGAGATAGGCGGTCCAATAGGAAATCATGCCATATGCGGCAGAGTGGGCCTTGTTGAAAGCGTAGCCGGAGAAAGGCACCAGAATATCCCAGACGGCCTGTGCCGCCTGTTCCGAGTATCCGTGCTCCTTCATTCCGGCGAAGAAGGGCACACGTTCCTTGGCCAGCACCTCGGGCTTCTTCTTGCCCATCGCGCGTCGCAGCACGTCTGCCTTGCCGAGAGAGTATCCGGCCAGTATTCGCGCTGCGGACTGCACCTGCTCCTGGTAGACGATCAGGCCGTAGGTCTCGTCAAGCACATCCTTCAAGGGTTCCGCCACCTCTGGATGGATGGGCTCAATCTTCTGCAGACCGTTCTTGCGCTTGGCGTAGTTGGTATGCGAGTTCATATCCATAGGCCCCGGTCGGTACAGCGCAATCAACGCGGAGATGTCGTTGAAGTTGTCCGGTCGCAGGGTCTTGAGCAGCGAGCGCATGCCATCGCCATCGAGCTGGAAGACGCCCAGGGTGTCTCCGCGTGACAGCAGCTGATAGGTTTCCCTGTCATCCAGCGGTATCTGCTGAATGGTAATCGGCTCCTTGCCGTTGCGCTCGATGTTCTTGAGGGTGTCACGGATGACCGTGAGATTGGAAAGCCCGAGGAAATCCATCTTGACCAGGCCCAGGGTTTCGCAGGTGTGGTATTCGAAGGTGGTCGTGACGGTGCCGTCATTGCGCTCCATCAACGGCGAGGTGTCGGTGATCGGGTTCGAGGCCATGATCGTCGCGCAGGCGTGCACTCCGGTCTGCCGAATCATGCCTTCGATGCCCTTGGCCTCTTCGGTGATGCGTTTCACATCAGGGTCCGAGTCATACAGGTCGCGGAATTCTCGGGCTTCGGGGTACCGTTTGGACGTGGCGTCGAATATCTCCTTCAGACTCATGTCCTTGCCGTTGACCGACGGCGGCAGCGCCTTGGTGACGCGGTCGCCCATCGAGAACTCGTAATCCATGATGCGCGCCGAGTCCTTCAAAGCCTGCTTGGTCTTGATCGTGCCATAGGTCACGCATTGCGCGACCTTGTCGCTGCCGTATTTTCTCGCCACATATCCGAGCACGCGCATACGGCCCTCGGGGTCGAAGTCCACATCGATATCAGGCAGCGAGACACGTTCCGGGTTCAGGAATCGTTCGAAAATCAGACCATGCTTAATCGGGTCCAGTTCGGTGATGCCCATCGCATAGGCCACCATCGACCCTGCGGCGGAACCACGACCAGGGCCTACCATGATGCCGTTCTCCTTGGCCCAGTTGATGTAATCGGCCACCACCAGGAAGTACCCGGCGAACTGCATCTGGCAAATCACGCCGCATTCGTAATCCGCCTGCTGGACGACGCTCTGTGGCACGCCGTCCGGATAGCGCTCCTCCAGCCCCTCCTCGACGAGGTGCAGGAAGAGCGAGGTCTCGTCCCATCCTTCCGGGCAGTCGAAACGCGGCATGAACGCGCCATCCTCGTGATCGTCGAACATCACATTGCAGCGTTCGGCTATATCCAGCGTATGGTCGCAGGCTTCGGGGAACTCCTTGAAGAGCTCGCGCATCTCCTGAGCCGATTTGATGTAGTATCCGCTGCCGTCGAATTTGAATCGTCCCGGCTCGTCCAGGCGCGAACCGGAATTGATGCACAGCAGAGCATCCTGAGCCGACGCATCCTGTTCGTGAACATAGTGGGAGTCGTTCGTGGCGAGCAGCGGCGCGTCAAGCTGCTTGGCCAGCCGCAGCAGGTCCTTGGTGACTCGACTTTCGATTTCCAGGCCGTGGTCCATCAGCTCGACATAGTAGTTCTCCTTGCCGAAGATGTCCTGGAACTCCGAAGCCGCACGCAGCGCCTCGTCGTACTGCCCAAGGCGCAGACGGGTCTGCACGATGCCCGAAGGGCATCCCGTGGTGGCGATAACACCTTTGGCGTGCTGCGACAGCACTTCCTTGTCCATACGCGGCCATTTGCCCACCAAGCCTTCGAGGTTGGCTATCGAGGAGGCCTTCATCAGGTTGACCAGCCCCTCATCGTTGCTGGCCAGCAGCGTCATATGGGTGATGAAACCGCCGCCGGAGACGTCATCGGAACGCTGGGCCTCGGTGCCCCAACGTACGCGAGTTCTGTCCTGACGGGCCGTCTCTGGCGTGACATATGCCTCGATGCCGATAATCGGCTTGACCCCGGCTCGGACGGCTGTGCTCCACATCTCGTAGGCACCGTGCATGTTGCCGTGGTCGGTAATCGCCACGGCAGGCTGCCCCAGATTCTTGACCTGTTCGACCAGGTCGGGAATCCGTGATGCACCGTCAAGCATCGAGTAGTGGGTATGCGTGTGCAGATGAACAAAACTGGAATCGACGGAGGAAGTCATGCTTCTAATCTAACAGCCTCATCCAATCTGCATCGGGAACTTCAGCGGTCGTGCCGTGTCACCAGGCGTGCCTCTATGGCCGGGAACCGTGGAATCAGCGGTGATTCTCAGTGTGCGGGGTTTTGCTGATGGCGGTAAGCGCCTGTTGCAGGTCAGCGGGATAGCTGGAGTCGACGCGCGTCCACAGATGCGTGCGCGGATGACGGAATTCGAGCCTCATCGCATGGAGCCACTGCCGTTCAAGACCGAGCCGTTGAGCAAGTTGCGGATTGGCCCCATACATATGGTCTCCTACGAGCGGATGACCGATAGAGGAGAAATGCACGCGTATCTGGTGCGTTCTTCCCGTTTCGAGATTCACGCTCACCAGCGTCGCCTCACCGAATCGTTCAAGCACATCCCAGTGCGTGACGGCCGCCTTGCCGGCCGGCGTGACGGTGAAACGAAAGTCGGAAACCTTGGCACGCCCTATCGGCGCATCTATCGTGGCCTTATCCTCCCGCAGATTCCCCTGCACCAAAGCGTGATAGGTTTTCACGACCTCATGCTCGGAGAACTGTCTGCGCATCTCCTTGTACGCCAGTTCGGATTTGCACACCAGCATCAGACCGCTGGTACCGACGTCCAGGCGGCTTACGATGCCCTGCCGCCCTGCCGCACCGTAACTGGTGATATGCACCCCACGCTCCAGCAGACTGCCCAGCACCGTCGGCCCTGTCCACCCTACGGAAGCATGAGCGGCGACACCCACAGGCTTGTCCACGACCACGATGTCCTCATCCTCGTAGGCTATGGACATGTCTTCGGCAATCTGCTCCACCTGTTCGGGCGGCTCTTCGAGGTCGAGGTCGATAAGGTCTCCCTCACGAAGTCCAGTGGACTTTGATATTTCTCGACCAAGCAGTCTCGCCTGACCCGAATCGATGAGTTCACCGGCTTTCGCCCGTGATATGCCGAGCATTTTCGACAAGGCGACATCAATGCGTCTGCCCACCAAAGCGTCAGGAGCGGGAAGAAGTCTGCTCATCGACCATCAGGCTGCATCTGCCTGTCCCCTGCCTCGGCCGGTTCATCCTCGGAGCCTTCGCTGTCATCGTTGAAGGGAAAACCCATGAACAGCAGCACCACAATGCCGATTCCTGCCACCATGAGCACAATGTCGGCAACATTGCCGATTGACCACCCATAGTCCAGAAAGTCCACGACCTTGCCGTTGAGAAAGCCGTCGGCGTACACGATTCTGTCGATGAGATTACCCATCGCGCCCGAAAATGCCAGAGCCAGCAGCACCGTCCACCGCATCGAGGTGGTGCGCATCAGCATTACGACGAAGGCGATGCAGGCCGCAATCGCCACCACGGAAATAACCCATGTGGCACCGGACCCCAGGCCCAATGAAGCACCGGGGTTACGCAACAGTCTCAGCGAGAGGAAGCCGGGAAGGACACCCACCGACCTGCCGTCCGACAGCTTCGTCAAAGCCAGTGCCTTGGTAATCTGGTCCACACACAGCGCAACGGCCGTTACGCATGCAAAGACGGCCACGCGAGTACGCAGCCGCCTTGCATCATCTCCCTGAAGAGACATCAATCATAACCTCGATGATAGAAAATCAGTGCTTCGAGTCATTCGACCCTTCAACACCCTGATAGGAGTTGGTATCGGAAACCTGGGAGACCAGCTGGCCGAGGAACTCGGTAAGCCTGCTCCTGTACTCCGCCTCGAACTGCTTGAGGCCCTGGATGTTGCCCTCGATGACCTTGGACTGGGTGACAAGCTTGTCCTTGACATCGGCCGCGTACTGATCGGCTCCCGTACGAGTTTCCTTGTCGTACTGCTGAGCACGCTTCTGGACTTCCGACTCGTAGGTGTCGGCTTCCGCGCGAGTGTGCTTGCTGTAGACATCGGCATCGGAGCGGGTCTTCGTCGAATAGGCATCGGCCTCGGAGTGCACGCGTGTGGAGTAGTTGTCGGCATCCGTGTGCGTACGCTTGGCGTACTCATCGGCCGCCACATGCGTCCGGTTGGAGTACTCGTCAGCCTTGGCGACACTCTCGTCATGCTTGGCCTGTCCGTCGGCGATCAGCTCGGCGCCCTTGGCCTTGCCCTTGTCGACATACTGGTCGTGCAGCTGCATGGCCAGCGTCAACATGGCGGTCGCGCGCTCGGGTTCGGAATTCGCATCCGCTCCCGCACCTGCGATCTTCTTGAGGCTGCCCGTTTCCGTGGAAGGCTCCATCTTGGAGACCTGCTGACGGAGCTGCTCCTCGCGCTGCTTCGACTCTTCGAGCTGCTTCGTGAGATTCTGGCTTGCACCGGACTGTTGCGAAAGCTGCTGCTGAAGCTGGACGACCTGCTGCTGCGCGGCGGAAAGCTGCTGTTGCAGACCTTCGCCACGGCTACGGAAGGAGTCGCGCTCCTGCTGAACGGCGGTAAGCTGGTTGGCCAGAGCCTCGGCGTCATTGCCTTTGGCCGCCTGAGCCGTAAGCTGATCAATCTGATTGTTCAGCTGATCGACCTGCTGCTTGAGCTGCTCGTTCTGCGTGGCCAGCGTCTGCACCCGCTGCTCCGCCTCGGCAAGTTTTCCGCTTGCATCGGAAGCACCGTCGGACTTGCTCGGAGCAGCCTTAAGAGTCGCGTTCTCCTTTTGCAGTGATTCGACCTGTGCGGTCAACTCGGAGATCTTCGAGTTCAGCTTGGCAACGTCAGGGCCGAGTGACTGAGTCGATGCATCGTTCTGCATGGCTTGACGGCCAAGCACCTCCACAGTCTCGGCAACCTCGTCCAGGAAGTCGTCGACTGCATCCTTGTCGAAGCCTTCTTTAAACCTGACTACCGGGATGTAGCGCTCCCTTATGTCTTTCGGCGTCAATAGGACCATTGAAATTCCACCCCTTTCGGGCAACATGCGCTCGCATTGTTGGTTTCCTTCTCAGAATGCTAGCACGCGCACTCGCCGTAGGTACCAACCATCGGCGGTTATATGAGTACTCGCAACACAATTAACACGAAGTACAGCACCATAAAGCTCAGATCCAGCTGTATCGCACCCAACGGCAGAGGCCGAATGTAGCGTCGCAGCCAACGCAGCGGCGGGTCGGTGAGCTTATACACCAGCGAGATCAAGGTGGCGACGAATCCACGTGGATACCAACGCGGCGAAAGAACGAAAATCCAATCGAGAATCATACGGCATATGAGAATGAAGAGATAGGCGCTGATGACCCAATCCACAATCAGACGAATCAGTAAGAGAATCATTCGACAAGCCTACCAATACTTGCTTGGAGCGAGCCGAAAGGCACCAGGCGGGGGAACGACCTCCTGCGCAAGTCGACATGCTCCGTTCGACTCCCCTGCGGGAGGTGCTATGCCGATGAGAGCTTCGCTGCTCACTGGCTCAGCGTTGCTATGCACACGGAAGCTAAACACACGGAAGCACGGTATGCGCAAGGCAACTGATTCAGAACAGCAACATCACCGTGAAGCGGTTGCATTCACTGTGCGATGAATGCAATTCCTTCACCGCCTATTCAGCGAACAAGTCGTGGGAAGGCGACTGCCGCTGCGGTTCTTCGACCTTGATATTGACCTGGGCCGGGCTCAGGAGGAACACTCTTGGCGTCACCCGCTCGATCGACCCGCGGACGCCGAAGACCACACCTGCGGAGAAATCGACGATTCGGTATGCAATGGCTTCGGATACACCGGTGAGATTCAACACGACAGGAACACCGTCACGCAACGCCCTGCCCACCAACTGGGCGTCCTCATAGGACTTCGGATGAATGGTGGTGATGCGGTTGACCCTGCCCTGGAACGGGCTTGGCTCACGTGACGCCGAAGAGTTGGCGACAGGAGCAATCGGGGTGACGGTATGATCCGAGTCGAAGGATGATTCTGTCGAATCCTCCTGTTCGCGCTCGAGCTCATCCTCGTCGACCACATCCGCCATACCAAGGTACGACATTGCGTTCTTCATGAATCCTGCCATGTGTGCTCCTTAATCGTCTCAGCGAAGAAAGTCAGGAATATCGAGATCACCGGGGTCCTGCTGACTTTGCGGGGTCGGAGCCTGCTGCACCACGTCATGCTCTGAGGTCTCGTCCGAAACGGTTTCCTCCTGCTGCTCGCCGCCCTTCGCGGGAGCACCGGCAGGAGCTGAAGCCGTCAGAGGCGGTACCTCGGTGGCGTTGCGCTGGGCGCTTCGCGCTCCGTTGTACTGCTGTGGGTCTTCATCCTGCTTGTTGGGATCGAAGCCTGCAGCGATGACGGTCACGCGTACTTCGTCCCCATACGAATCGTCAAGCGCAAGGCCCCAGATGATCTGTGCCTCGGGATGGATGGCATCCTGAACAAGCTGGGCGGCCGCCGAAGCCTCCTGCATCGAAAGATCGGTAGGACCTGCGACATTGATCAACGCACCATGCGCACCTTCGATGCTCTCTTCGAGCAGCGGCGAACTGATGGCGATCTCGGCCGCCTGCGTTGCACGATCCTCGCCCCGTGCGGCTCCGATGCCGAACAAAGCCGTGCCTGCATCCTTGAGGATGGCGGTCACATCGGAGAAATCGACGTGAATGTATGAATTCATCGTAATGAGATCAGTGATGCCCTGTACGCCTGCAAGCAGTGCGGTATCTGCGGTCTTGAAGGCATCGATCACACTGACGGTGCGGTCCGAGAGGTCAAGCAGACGATCGTTCGGAATCACGATCAGTGCATCGACCTCCTTACGGAGGTTCTCGATACCCGACTCGGCCGAGGATGCGCGTCGCGGACCTTCGAAGGTGAATGGCCGCGTGACCACGGCGATGGTCAGCGCTCCGAGCTGTCGGGCAGCGCGCGCCACGAGCGGACTCGCGCCCGTACCGGTACCGCCGCCCTCTCCGGCGGTGACGAAGACCATGTCGGAACCCTTGATGGCCTCTTCGATATCGGACTGGTGATCCTGGGCTGCCTTGGCGCCCTTCTCGGGATCGGCTCCTGCGCCGAGCCCACGACTGTTGTTGTCGGAAAGAGAAATCTTGACATCGGCTTCCGAACGCAGCAGATCCTTCGCATCGGTATTCACCGCCACGAATTGGACGTTCTGCAACCCCTCAGCGATCATGCGATTGACCGCATTACCACCAGCTCCTCCGACACCGACGACCTTAATGCTGGTCTTGTCGTTGAAATTGTCAGTCTGGGCAATCTCGCTCACAGTATGCTCCTGTCACTCACGGTTAGACTCACTCTATCGCAGTTCTTACGCGCTTCGATGGAAATTTGCGCGTGTTTGCTTCGTTTTTCTGCCATCTTGCCGGCTTTGCGCGTTCTTCCCGCACAATCCACCATCAGTAGGACGCATCCATCGGGTCATCCCCAAACAGTGCCTCGCGCCCTTCCTTCGACAATTCACGAGAATCCAGCCACCCATACGGCAGATGAACTTTTTTGGCATATCGTACCCGCCCACGGGGCTTGTCCGCCATCTCATCGGGGAGGCGCAGGTTGGGGTCAAGTTCCCGGACATTTCTCGCGATGTCTTCCAGATTCTCAGACTGCATGAAGGCCTTGCGCGTCGCACCGCCGACGGCGAATCCCTTGAGATACCAGGCGACGTGCTTGCGCAGGTCATGAACGGCCATGACCTCATCACCGTCATAGAATTCGGTGAGCAACCGGGCGTGCTCTTCTATGACCGCTCCCACTTCTGCGAGGGTTGGGTTAACACGTTCGTCGGAGGCGTTGAAGGCGTTCTTGATGTCCGCGAAGAGCCAGGGACGCCCTTGGCAGCCCCGGCCTATGGCGACACCGGCGCATCCGGTCTGCTTCATCATATCCAAGGCGTCCTGAGCGCCCCAGATGTCGCCGTTGCCGAATACCGGTATGGTCAGCGCGTCCGCAAGCTCAGCGATCCTATGCCAATCGGCATGCCCGCCATAGTATTCCGCCGTCGTGCGGGCGTGCAGACTGACGGCGGCGCACCCCTCCTCCTGGGCGATGCGCCCGGCGTCGAGATAGGTCTCATGCTCATGGTCGATGCCGACGCGAATCTTCGCGGTCACCGGAATGCCTGCGGCGTCGCACACTGAGACCACACGGTGAATGAGTTCTGCGAACACATCAAGCTTCCAGGGCAGGGCCGAGCCGCCTCCGCGACGGGTGACCTTCGGCACAGGGCACCCGAAGTTGAGATCGACATGGTCGGCCATATGACCGTCTACGACCATTCGTGCAGCCTGCTCCACAATCCCCGGATTCACTCCGTAGAGCTGTAAGGATCTCGGGGATTCGCTGGGAGCGAAACGGCATAGCCTGAAAGCCTTCGGATTGCGTGCCACCAAAGCCCTGGCGGTGATCATCTCGGCAACGTACAGCCCTTGAGGACCGTACCGTTCGCAGAGCACGCGGAAAGGCCAATTGGTCACACCGGCCATAGGCGACAGCATCACGGGAACCGGAACATCCAGCTTCCCCAACTTGATACCGGGAATGGTCAGACGCTCTTGGGTCGCTCCACTTTGCGACACGGCCGACTCGGGCGCATCGGATTCTTCGACGTTTCCGCGCGAATCCACGTCGTTGTTCCCGACTGTTTTCGCAGTATCAGTAATTGCCACCGGCTTCGGCCACCTTTACCGGGGCTGACTCGTCCTGTCCCGCTTCCTTGTTGACATCCACGGCCCCATCCGCGGCATGCACACCGGTTATCGAAGCAGGGCCTTCAGGATACTTGACGCGCTTTTCCTTGATGCGGTCATTCACAAAATCAGCAACCTTGTCAAGGGAGATACGCTGCTGCTCCATGCTGTCACGATCGCGTACGGTGACGGCCTGATCGTCGATCGTGTCGAAGTCCACGGTGATGCACACCGGGGTGCCGATCTCATCCTCACGACGGTAGCGACGGCCGATGGCCCCGGCCTCGTCATAGTCGATCATCCAGTCATGCTGCCGAAGATCCGCCGCGAGGTTATGGGCGATGTCCTGAAGCGCAGGCTTCTTGGACAATGGCAGCACCGCGGCCTTGACCGGCGCCAGCCTGGGATCGAGGTGCAGCACCGTGCGCTTGTCCACGCCGCCCTTGGTGTTCGGAGCTTCATCAACGTCATAGGCATCCACCAAGAAGGCCATCAGAGACCTGGTCAGGCCTGCCGCGGGTTCGATGACGTATGGCACGTAGCGCTCTCCGGTGGCCTGGTTGAAGTAGCTGAGGTCCTCGCCGGAATGTTCGGCGTGCGAGCTCAGATCGAAATCGGTACGGTTCGCGACGCCTTCCAGCTCGCCCCACTCCGAACCCTGGAATCCGAAACGATACTCCAGGTCGACGGTGCGCTTGGCATAATGCGCCAGCTTCTCCTTTGGATGCTCGTAGTGACGCAGATTGTCCGGGTTCACGCCCAGGTCCGTGTACCACCGGGTACGGGTATCAATCCAATACTGATGCCATTCCTCGTCGGTACCGGGCTCGACGAAAAACTCCATCTCCATCTGCTCGAACTCGCGGGTACGGAAGATGAAGTTGCCCGGGG
>OMJG01001405.1_pt1 | contig 13967 bp, 26 predicted proteins | sample 1646431 | NCBI WGS metagenome assembly OMJG01 (sample SAMN03771674, study PRJEB25209) | food metagenome | isolation source: Cotija cheese | place: Mexico:Jalisco,Michoacan | collected 2011-12-12
AATTAGTCTTGTTTTACAAGACAGCAGGAGGGAAGATGCCAGAACTACCAGAAGTGACTAAACGAATAAACACAAGTAAACATAAGTAAAGTAAAAGCGCTACAAATCAACGTTCGTGGCGCTTTTTTATTTTGTTGTAAATTAGCTGATTTTAGTTGAAATTAGCCAAAAGTTAGCGCTTTTTGTTAGCGTGTTTTATGATAATCCGCCTTCTAGGATATCGCTAACGATACTGTTTTCCGATTCAGTGACGTGCGTATAAATGTTTAATGTCATTTCAATTGTAGAATGCCCTAATCTTTTTTGAACAGATTTTAGAGGTGCAGCTTTGCCTAATCTAGATGCTTGTTCAAACAGTACGGTCGCATGTGTGTGTCTTAACCCGTGAAGTGTGACGTTCTTTAGATCATCATCTACCGTTTTGTCATTTCTGAAAGATTGTATCCAGCGTTCAGGAACGTTAAAATCCATATATTTGTGAACCCCAGGCCATATAATTTTTTTTGTGGATAATTCATACAATTCTTGCATAATATCAACCGTTTTAGAGTCTATGCTTATTTTTCTTCTTGAAGATGCCTTTGGCTCTTTTAGATACATTGACGTTGTGTTGTTTAAATAATTGACCCCAATGGCTTTTGATATATTAACAGTTCTTTTTTCAAAATCAATATCCGACCATTCTAGGGCTAACATTTCGCCACGTCTCATACCTGTATATGACATCAATCTAAAATACGCGTACATTTTTAAAGGTTTATTTTCCCAGTATTTGAGGAATCTACCAAGCTGTTCTGAATTTAAAAAGACATCATGCTTTCTCTCTTTTGCTTTATTAACTATTTTCGGTGTAGTAACTCTGTCAAATGGGTTTACATCAATAATTTCATTAATGAAAGCGTATGTTATTAGCTTTTTAAAGTATCTACCCCATACGAGCCCGCTTTTAGCCTCTAGAGCCCAGTTATCTAGCAACTGTTGTATTTGCCTTGAAGATAGATTAGAAACCAGCATGGAGGAAACAGGGGGCAATATATGTAATTTGAAGTATGAATCCACCTTTGAGGCAGTAGATTTCTCTATACCACGTTCATATAACGGCCACCAAGAGTCAAATAATTGTTGAACGGTAACCTTAGATTTATCTATTAGTGCATCAGCTTCACGTTTTTCTAGTAATTGTGCATAGGCGATTAATGCTTCTTGCTGTGATTTGAAACCTGTTCTTTTTCGATTGATTTGCTTATTAGTTACAGGGTCTCTACCTATGAATATTTGAAATTGCCATCTAGTTTCGCCCTTAGCGTTTTTGTATTTTTTAGGTTTCATAAAAATCTCCCTTAAAAAAGGGGCTTATATCTGTTATAATATTACAGAACGCCCCGCGCGTTTACTCATGTTATTAGCACACCTAGTCTTTATTCGGATGGGTGTGCTTTTTTGTTTGCTTATTTTTATGACTTCATTGTCAATTATGTACGCCCAATAGGGCTTGTTTAATATCCATAGTCATCACTTGCTTTGCCTTGATTATTAATTATTTTCGCAGCCATAGCAGGTACGGTAATTTTTCCACCCATGGTAGATTTGTAAGAAACTGTCCCTACGCTTGTTCCTGAAGCAGTTACCAAGTCATCTTCCAAAACCCTTGAACCATTCAAAATATCTGGGTCGAATCCTATTAAAATAACATTGTCGCTGTTTCCATCTACGGCTAATCTTATTTGTGTTTCAGTCTTGCCTTCAATTACTTGAATAACTCTGCCAGTAAATTGCATTTTTTTACCTTCGTAGTCATCTGGTGTTCGAGCTACTTGATCATATGTTACGCCCGTATTATATGAATTTGGGTCTTTATCTGCTGCTTCGCTAGAAGACATAGCAGCGGCTCTCGAAGATGCTTCGGCAGCTTTTGATGAAGATTCAGCACTATTTTCAGATGAAGATTCTTTTTCACTTGAACTAGTGCTGCTTTGTTTAGTTGCTGCGGTATCGGAACCACTATCATCATCATCTGTTTTAGGCATTGAACTAACTCCAACAATTAATGATACACAACCAGCTATAAAAAGAATCAGTGGTGTCTTCCATGTGAACTTTGATTCTTTTTTTCTCAACTTATTAAGTATTAGAATAATCAACGTCACCCAGAACGCTACGCTTAATATCAACCATAAAAACATCATGGCATTACTCATATTTCTTGATCTCCCAATCTCTCAGCTTTTTAATGTGGACGCTTAGCACATAAACCTATTCTACAACACTAAGAGATTTAAATGTTTCATTAGCATAATTTTCAAGCCAAGAGGGAACATGGTAATATTCCATAAAACCATTGACGTTTGTTGGCATTTCAATAGACATCAACATTCTTATAGCATTTCTATGAGCAAGCAGTTCTTCGCCACGTTTACCGTATTCACTGAATTGATATACAGCTTGTGCTTCATGGTCGCCATACAATATGTGGCTTAATTCGTGAGCCAGTCTAAAAGAATAGTTCACTTTAATGTCCCAATTTGGATTCATGACGATTCCTTTGTCATAAGTAAAACACACGTCAGGCGTTCCGATAGTTAAGTTTAAATTATCACGAATGATAATGTTGTGTGAGTCAGCTATCGTTAACAGCTTGCTTATTACTTCGTCTGATATTACATCAATCAAATTATCTACCTCGCTGTGACTTCAAGAAACGTGCAAACTCTAATAGCTTTTTTTTATCCTCATCAGGAATATCTTTACCATCAAAAGCCATCATTATAGATTGACCAAGTTCACTAGCTTCATCGTCATCTGTGTTTGATAAAGTATTCATGTCATCAGATCTACCTAGTAAGTAATCTGTTGATACATTTAGTACGTCGGCTACCTTTTGTAGGTTATCTGCCTTTGGAGTACTTCTATCCCATGAATATATAGATTTCTCAGCCAGCCCTGCCTTTATTGCGGTATCAGTTAATGATATACCTCTTAGTTTAGCAATTTCTTTTGTTCTATCAAGTATAGTCATATCAACGTCTTTCGTGTTTTTAAAACAAGTTAGTACTAAAGTATCATAAAAGTTGTTGACAAGTATGAAACTATCATATATACTAATTCTTGTAAGTTAGTTACTAAGTTTTAAGCAAAACAAAAACACCTACAAATTTATCTATCTTGGCGGAGTGATAAGGTTAGTAGTCCTTTGTTTATGCGTATTTACTATGTCATTATAGTATGAAACTATCATAATGTAAAGCTAATCTTACAACTAATTATATGAAACTTACTAAGTTTTGTAGGAAAGGAGAGAGATATGGGTGAAACAATAACTAGAAAATATCCGTATGTATATTTCTACGTCGAGAATAACAAAAAAATCCCTATTGCGACAAGCGAAACTAGCGATTTTGGTTTAGCAATTTTTCCAGGGAAAGAGTTTCTTGAAAAAACAATTAAAGACTTCAACATCAAATCAGACTTATTTGTTTTGATTGATAGTACTGAGTTTTTAATCAAGTAATCGAGAAGAAATGAGGAATTTTCATGTCATTTAAAGAGTATTTGATAAAAAACAAAGGGGCGATGATAACAATAGCTATCGTTGACGTCATAGTTGGATTCTTACTTGGAATTTTGTCCAACTAAAAATCCGATGAGGTACCCAGCGCCTAATGAAATTAGTGAAACAACTAGAGGGTACCAAAAACTTGTCAAAAAACGGTCGAATCTGTTTTGTCTATCCTGTGAAAAATAAACACGTCCGTTTGCTCGAGATTGTGAGCCAAAATCACCATCACCATAATCGATTGTCTTAATAAAATCGTGAGCGGTAAGAAATTTAAGGTCTGCAATTTCTTGCGAAGATAGCTTATTTTTATCGGTAAAAAATATCCACTCTCCATCAGGTATTTGATTTATTCTCTTTAAAAGTTTTTCGGCAGATTTGTGTAATTTGATTGGCATTGGCTAATTTCCTTTTAGGTAAATTCTAACACACAGAAAGGAGGCAACATGACAGAACAAATGATTGTGGACGCAGCAAAAATGTTCAAAAAGCGCGTCAAAGACGGTCTATTCGACCGAGATATGACCCAACGTGATCTAGCTAATGCGGTTGGTGTTACTGAAGCAGTATTGAGTTTAGCTATTAACACCTACGCCATCAACAAGCAATCACGAGAGGTACGAGCCAAAGTTAGAAAGCTATTGGATATTCAAGACATTTAGAAAGGAAGTAAGAAACATGGAGTATAACGCAGGCAAAACAAAAACAGCACAATTAATTGAGAGCGAAGATGTCGTTAATATAAAAATGCGACTTAAATACGCTTCAAAAGAAATTGAACTGCCTAGTGATTACACAGTAATTATTGTACCGAAGTATCAATGAGATAGTATTCGAAAGCCTGAATTGCAACAGCTAAAACTTCTCCAGTTAAGTTAGAAGGCAATTCATCAACAGATGTAACTTTGTTGAAAGTATCAATAGCATTTTCACTGATCATGTCATTTGCTAAATCACCTATTGGTCTATCAACATCTTTAAATTCAGCTAACCAATCTCCAAATTTTATCATTGTGTTTCTCCTTTCATGTCATTAACTAAAGGATAGCACAAAACAAGCACCAGAAAGGAAGTGATCAATTGTTCGATGAATTTGAAAAAGTATTCATTCAATTTCAACACCGAATGCAGTTTCTTGAAGAACGTGTTGATAAACTTGAAAAATTTAATCCAACTAGTTCCGAATATCTAACTGTTTACCAAGCGTATGACCTGTTAAAGGGTAGTAACTCGTATACCAAGTCTGCCAAATGGCAATTCATGAATAAATTAGTGAAGAATGGCGACTTGCATAAAATATTGGTTGGCGAACGCGAATGGAAAATATCAAGGAAAGAAATTGAAGAATACATGAACAGCCGGTCCGTAACCGGCAGAACAATTTAGAAAGGTAACAAAATGTGGTTTTTACAAGTAATAGCATTATTGATTGTCGTTGGAGCAGTTTTCTATCTAGGAATGCTGCAGGGTGAAGCGCAGTACAAAGAAAGTATACGCCGTCACCGTGATTTTCACCGTATGGGCGGTATGAGCAACGAGAATAAGTATTGGAGGTAAGATATGGCATCAGTACCAGATGCATTGAATTTTTATCAGGGTGACATTCAAGAAGAACCTGTTGGCTTTAAAGCGAGACTGTTTGACTTCTCTTCTGGTGAATATGTTACGAAGCAGTTCAGAACAGAAGGTAAAGCATATTCAGCTATTGCTGAACAGGTTGATAGGTTGAATGAAATCGCAATTGAACTTGACGAACAAAATTTTGAGCAGGTGTATAGCAATGAAATCCAATAACAAAGATTTGATAGCTCAACTCGAAAGAATTCAAGGAGATGTTGATCGTATTAATAATCAATTACCAGCCAATATGAAAACCGTTAAATACTACGGCAAAGATGTTACAGCATTTTTATCAATCATGATAGGCAGGATTAAGAATGTACGTTAACTACGACTTAATGATTGAACATGCTAAAGGTGAATTAGATAGATCAATTAAGGAATTAAGATTCTATCGAATGTACACCTCAAAGCTAGAAACTGGTTTTACCAGAAAAGAAAATATTCGTAATTTACAAAATCGTAAAAGAATGTTCGAACAACGAGTTCGAATGCTAGAAGAACAGAGAGGCGAACATAGTGAACAAAATACGTGAACTTAGAAAAGCAAAAGGATTAAGTCAAAGAAAATTGTCTGAGTTTACAGGAGTGAATTTAGATTCGATACAAGCTTATGAATCTGGAAGAAGAAAAATAGGAATGAATAATGCTTGGATATTAGCTGATTATTTCAACGTATCAATTGATTACTTAGTTGGAAGAACTAATTATGAAAACAAAAACGCCCAATAACGAGTGCAATCGCTATGGACGTAATAAAAATTAAGGTTAGGTACATTATAACACATGAAATCAGAAGCGCTTTTACAAACAAAAATCATCAAGTTTCTAAGGCATGAAGGACGGTTTGTGATTAAGACACAAGGTGGCACACCTGGAACAGATACAGGAACACCTGATGTAATTACGATTTATCCAGACGGACGATTTATCGGTTTGGAAATTAAACGTCCAGATGGTAAAGGGGTCGTTAGTCCTGAACAAAATGCAGTAGGAAAACAAATCCAACGTAATCAAGGACTATGGTATGTGATTGACAGTTGGGAAAAGTTTGAGGAGGTATGGCGAGATGTCACAACCCTCATTTAAGTTATATGACGCACAACAACAACAATTAGATAAATCAAAATCAACTTATTACTACATTATGAAGATGGGAACAGGGAAGACTGTTGTTGGCTTATCACACGCAATGAAATGGTTTCCTGATAAAGATGTGATAGTAGTTGCACCTCGGCAAGTGGTTAACGCCAAGTCTTGGCAGAAGGATGCAAAGTTAGTTGGCTTTAAAAACAACTTACAAGTTATCACAACGGACGGTGTTAAAAAGTTAGACAACATTGATGTTCAAAATAAGCTACTAATTGTTGATGAAGCTCATAAATTCAAAAACAAATCAGCACGATCGAAAAAATTAAATGAATTACTGAAAGCATCAGCAGGGTTTGTGTTTCTATCTGGAACGCCAACTAATGGTAAGTATGATGACTTAGAAATGTACGCACTGTACTTTAGACATGTTCGTACCATGAAACAGTTTAAAGACCAGTACAAGGTAGCGGAAACGCCCCATTGGAGTAAATATCCTATTTGGCACGTTGGTAAAAATGAACAGCAATTAACGAGTTGGTTTCAATCAATTACATCAGATGTTGTGACTTTAGATGATATTGCAGAACTACCTGATGTGATTGAAAATGTTATCGACTTTGACCCAGATCGTGAGTACAAGAAAACTAAAATGTCGTATCGAAAAGACGACAAAGTTATCTTTGCTAATCCAACGGCTAGACGTATTTATCAGAGACAAAATCAAAACAACAGGGCAAAACTCGAATGGCTTGATAGTGTCAAAGAAGAATACGCAAAAGACAAAACAATCATCTTTTACACGTATGACAACGAACTTGATTTGTTGAATGAAGTATTGAAAGATTACACGGTTGGTCACGTCAATGGTCATGAGTACACACCTGGAGGTGACTTCACATTAATCCAAATCACAAGTGGTTCAGGGTTGACGTTGAACGAGTACAAGCACGCAATATGGTGGTCACTACCTGATAGTTTCATTGACTTTGACCAGTCAAAATATCGCAATTATCGTATCGGCCAAGACACTAAAATCACACGTGATTATCTAGTGGTTCATGGAACGATTGACGACAATATATGGGACGCATTGGAGTTAAAACAGAACTTCAATGCAGAAATGTTTGAGGATTAAAAACATGACTATTCACATGAGCCCGACAAGGGCATTGAAGTTTAACAAAAACCCATTGCGTGCCTTAGAAGACTATCTAGGGACTAACAAGTGGTGGGAAGGTAATGACGACGCTTTGCATTATGGCAATATCGTTCACAACCTAGCAGAGGGTAGACGAGTGCTACAAGGCTTCACAGACGTTGATAAGAAAGCAATTATCTCATCTACTGGTAAGACTAAAGGTCAATTGAAGTCAACCTATAAGGACGCCATTACCGTTGGTAATAAGCTACGTAATTACGTATTGAAAGTATCAAAAGGCGGTTTAGCACAATTTGAAGTATCAATTGATGAACTGGTTAATTTAGAAGGTATAGAGTTTGATGCCACTGGTCGAGCAGACATGCTCACACGTGATGCGGTTTACGATTTCAAAACAGTATCACCACAAGATTTTGACGGGTTCTTAAATTATAAAAGTTTCCGTGATGGTCATGAAAAAGATTATCTAAAACAAATTTCTTATTACGCTTCAATGTTTGATAAGAAAGAGGCTCATATCTTGTATATCAAAAAAGATAAAAGCAAGCCGTTCATTTATGACTATAAATTATCGAACGCTGAAATTAACGCCTATACATCAGAAATGATTGAAGAAATTGAAGAAGCTGTAAAAGTAGTAGCTGGTGAAATTGAAGCGCAAGCAGTTAATGATGGAAGCGAATGGGCATATAAGCATTTTGGAGGTGTGATTAATGACTGATGATGAAAAGATAAAACTGTTGTCTGAGTATGCTTATTGGGTTGAAGGTGAATACGTTGGATATCCAGTATTAGGAAAGTTTAATGACGAGAGAATTTGCGAATCGGCAGTTGAATTTTTGAAGGAGAAAAGCAATGACAATTAAAGTAAGTAAATTTCAAGAAGTAAAGCTACGTAAGCCAGCTCCTAAAGGCATCGCAGTGTATGGCGAACCAATGGCTGGTAAGACAACGTTTGCAGGTAAATCAGATAAACCGTTGTTTATCTCATTTGACCGCAACGCAGACAATGCAGGATATAACGCCGTTGTACCTGAAACATATCAAGATGTTATCGACATTATTGAGCAAGCACCTGAATCAGGGTACAAGACGTTGGTTATTGATACAGCGGAAGACATGGCTAACTTGTTAGAACTCGAGGTATTGGAAAAGCATGATGCTTCAAGTCTGAAAGAAGCAGGTGATTATGGTGCAGGATTTGGTGAGTTTAATAAGATGTTTAGCAATGTGATTAGTGCCTTAACTAAGTCACCATTAACAGTTTATTACTTGTTACGTGCCAACAACGATGAAGACGAAGGGCTTGTGATTGTCCTTAAACCCAAGCTGTTTAACATCATTGGCGGTTACTCAGACGCTTTGATTGAAATCAATAACAAGCACGAAGCCAAGTGGAAGAAAAAGCGGTATGACTGGGACGATAAGGCGTTGCCAGCACCATTGAACAACATTATTGATCCTGCCAAAGCTAAGGCAGCAAAACTCGCAGAACTCGGATTATAAGAATAGGAGACTAAGAACATGGCAGTAGATATGGAAGATTGGTTTGAAGGATTAAACGCAGAAACAGAAGAACCATCAGCGTTTGGATTTGAAGACGGTGAAACAGAGGCGACATTGACAGATGTGTCATTATTTGAAAGTTCATCATCATCTTGGAGTGCGGTACAGTTTGAATTTACCGACAAAGAAGGTAACACAGATAACGGATACCGTGTATCAATTTCAAAGAAGAAGACAGATGGTAGCAAGATACCCGCAAAGATGTGGCAACGTAATGTTTTCCAATTGATGCGTCCATTAATCTTAGCTAACCCTAAATTTAAGGCAGTAGTTGACTTAGACACAATCAATCAAGGCAATGCAGCAGTAGTTGAAGCCTTGCAAGTATTGGTTGATAAGCTAGAAGTTCGCTTACAAAAGACGACACCAGAACATAAACCAGATGAAACAGTGTTCCCTGAGTACACATTCTTAAAGCCACTGGAGTTCTAAAATGGCAACAAAAAGTGAGGCATTAAAATGGTTGGCGGCTGGATATGACATTACACCTATACAAGTTAGTTTTGATGAGAATGGTCACGCAAGCAAAAAACCGTTTTTGTCTTACGCTACTGATAAAGTCGACAAATTGTGGGTACTATCCAACTGGAAAAGAACTTATGCCATTGGTTTAGTTCTTAGTGGTGAAGATTATGCGGTGTTTGACTTTGATGACATGCAAACCTTAAAACAGTTTGAAAACGAATATCCAGTTATCAAATCAGGTGTTCATGAACAATCAGTTACAGGTCGAGGTGTTCATGTTTACTTTGAAAACAATGAAGGCTTAACGCAAGTCATTGATATCATCGAAGGTTTAGACATCAAAGCCAGTAAAAACAATTATGTAGTGGTTAATCCTGAAACTGATTTAGATGAGGTTACAGAGCTTCCAGAAGTGTTATGGACGTTTTACCAGACCAACAAATCAAACGGTCGTAAGGTATCAAATAACAACGATTTGAACGACTTTACAATACATGAACTAGACATGATCGTAGATGGATTTGGTGAAGAAGGAACACGCAATAATAATATGAGTTTATTGGTTTGGACGTTGATTAGTTTAGGATTTTCAAAACGTCAATTATATGCAGTCGTTAGGTTAGCTAACAGCCATTCTGGATTAACTGACAGTGAAATAGAAAAGACGGTGGAAACGTCTTGGAGGAAGTGGACGAATGGCAACTAAAACAACAGTATTAGCAGAAACAATTCATGACAATATCGACATTCAATTTGATGAGTTTTTAAATGAAATATTTATCAAAAAAGATGTAGCAGGTCAAGAAGTGTTGATTGAAGCTGGTCGTCTAACTGACAGTAAGGTGTTCTTAATACAAGCGTTTTTAGAGCGTAAGTACGACATGTCACTGACACAATCAAAACTATATGACGCCATCTCTATGACAGCTAGCCAACATGTTTTTTCGTCAGTTTATGACTGGGTAGAATCAAAGTCTTGGGACGGCGAAAAAAGGCTGTGGGACATTGGTTCAAAAGTATTTGGTGTTGATGACCCAGCAGTTAACCGAGCGATAGGCATCTGGATAATTAACTTAGTAGGCGGTGCTTATGGTGTTGATACAGGTAAGTTTCAATACACATTAGACATTATCGGTAATCAGGGTACTGGTAAAACATCATTTCTAAAACGATTAGGAGATATTTATTACACTGATCAGTTCATGTCTTTTACTAAAAAAGATGACTTTGAAATCATGATGAAAAACTTGATTGTCAACGATGATGAAATGCAAGTGACTGAATTTAGCAAGGATAAGATATTTAAGAAGTTTGTCTCAACCAGTGAATTTAGTTATCGTCCTGCTTATGGACGTAATAATGTGACTAAGAAGCGCCACTTTGTGATTGCTAGGACAACTAATGATAGTAGTTATTTGACTGACATCGGTGGCAACAGACGTATTATTCCAGTGATATTGAACGATGCCAAAATAAAAACACCTGCCTACGAGTTAACAGATGATTGGTACGAAAATGTATTAGGTGAAGCAAAAGAATATTATATCGACCACGCGATTGATACCATCGATGATATCAACCAAGAGATGAACACGATTAGTTTTGCTAAGGTGACTGACAATTTGAACATCTTTGCAGAAGTCAACGATACGATCATGAACGTACTAGATACACAATATTTTGGTATTGAGAAGATTAAAGTCACTGATTTTGTCAAAGACGTTGAAAACGAACTTTATAACAACATGATTGAGTACAATCCAAAACTGATCAAGAACCAAATTAATATGGTTATGCAGCGAGAAAATTTTGTTAAGAAAGCAGTAACGGTTCAATCAAAAACGTTCAGAGCGTATGTAAAATCTGACTTATAAAATTACATTTTTAAAATGAGAAAATGAGATTGTCCTTCAAAATTACAAAATTTATGTAATTTCATCAAAAAAATGTAATTGCTGTTCAGACCTATATTACAACGTTTACGGACTACAAATTACAAAATAACAAAATACTATATATAAATATATATATATATTATTACAAGGTTTAAAGACGTTATCGTGTAACTAAAAAAGTAACCAGAACAAATAGGAGATGAAAATTATGCTACCAGACGAAGAAAAGAAACAAACACAAACAAATCAAGTTACTTTGACAGCGACTTATGATGCAATTCAAATCAAAAATGGTGTCGTTAAAATGTCTATTCAATTTGATCTAAAGAAAAATGCACATTTGTTGGAAAAGCTATCAAATGAGAGCGGTAATCCAGTAATGTTAGGAATTGCACTCCAACAACAAGAAATGGACGTTTAATAACTAGCAGTAGGGTGGGCGGAGGCATAAGGAAAGATTATGAGAAAACTACAAATCACAGGACTAACAATATCTATCTTGCTAATGCTAATTAGCGTTATCGCTGGATTGTTCATGGTTATCAATTTTGAATTAGCGTTGACATACGTAATTATTTTTGGTCTTGATGCAGCTCTGTTTTATGTATTTATGAGGAAGGGTAATTAATGTGAAAATAGTTAGCTTACAGAGCGTGGGATTGGTTGATGACATTGGCAATGATATTCATGAGTTTTTACACGGAGGAGATAAGTGATGACTAACCCACTAACAGAAACGGTGCAGTTACCAGTGGAGGACGAGTGATGATTGAAATAGGACACAACTTACAGCATGCGATTGAGTTTGGCATGTTATTGTCAGCAATGGTCGCGGTTACGTATATTGTATTGAAATATTATGGAGGTCGGAAATGACATTTGATGAAACAATAGCAAAAGTTGGAACGTATTTAAAAAACAATGATCTAAGTAATTCAGACAATAATGATAGATTTTTTTATATCATTTTAAATGATTTACGACAAGAGTATGCGCCAACGGTTGAGATGGCTAAGGATAAAGTTAAAGAGTTAAATAGTATCGTCCATGAAGTCGGTGAGGAATTTGAACAGGATGAACTTCCTGATGATGAAAGTATAAGGACAACAGATAAAATGATCGAGTTGGAAAGTGGCTTTGTTTTGTTAAAAGATTTGAATGTAATTTTACACCCAGAAACAATCAAGATAGTTGACGAATAGTTAAAGGAGCAAAGCGTTGAATTATGACCGTAAACGAACAATTAAAAATGTGTCAAGTTTCTTCGGTGATCCAACCGCTATAAATAGTTCAAGTGAATTTAAGGACTTGATAGACTTGGCACATCTCACGAGTAATGACTTGATGTATCATTCACCGGTCATATCTGATATGCCAAAAGCCACTTCGTTTGGTAATCATACCGAAGAAGCGACGATACGGCTGATGGAAAAGATGTCGGAGTCAGAAATAGCTAAATGGAAAATACAGTGCATTCTCAAAGCTATTCGTAACATGGACGGACGATTTGGCAATTTATTGTTCAACCGACACTTTAGAAACATGACGTTTGATGAACTGGCTGATTTAACTGGTTATTCAAGTGCTAACCTGAGTAAATTACTCAATACTGCATATTTAAAACTTGCGTTGTGGACGGTTGATGAGCTTGATTTGATAGTTTCAGTAGATAATCAGTAGAGATTGAGTATAAGCGCAGTGAATATATATGCAGTATATTAGTATTATCGAATAATTAATAAACAGGGTTATTGCTAATCCATTAAAAGCAACGTTAAACACGCTTCGGAAAAAGCCACTGTGTATGTAAAAATACGATAGGTTGGAATATCTATCATTATGCGAGGTGAGAGTTGGTAGCATACGTAGTGTCATGAACTACGGTAGACTGGTTCGATTCCAGTACCTCGCATTGCGGTCATACGCAAACACAACTTAGGGTAAAGACATTTGCCTGTCTTACCGTACATATGCACCTTAACGGGTGTTTTTCATTTGAAAAGAGAATCGTATGAAAATCGATAAAGATTATGGCCTTGTCGCCAGTGATGATGAGTTAAACATCTACCGCAAAATTGACAAGCAAAGACAATATAGCAGGAAACAAAACAAAGCATCTAAACGCAAGTCTAATACAGACAAGCGCAAGGATGCTTTTTATGAAGATAGGAAGTGGCAGTGATGATTCGTTTGAATTGGACTGATGAACAAAAGAATAGAATCATCGAATTGAGCAAACAAGGTTTATCATCTCCTAAAGTTGCACAACAGATGTTTGATGAGTATGGCACTAACTTTAGTAGACGAACGGTAGCAAGGTTTATTGCAACAGGACAAACTAGTAGTCGTTATAAAGGCAAGCCGAAACCTAAAGTCAAAGATGTGAAACGTGGTACTGAAATTGTTATCAACAAGGACGGTAGCACAACATCATCTACGACAATGCAGATGACTTCCGAACAGGCTAAAGACCCAGAGTTCGTATTAAGAGCGCACGGCTTTAATCCAGAAGACTGGGATATTGTATCAGCACGCAATAACTTCTGGCAACAGAATAGCCAAGAGAATGGCTTGATTGATTTGTATCAGTCTAAGATTACGGTTAAGCCTAAGTCAG
>OMJG01001406.1_pt1 | contig 13961 bp, 10 predicted proteins | sample 1646431 | NCBI WGS metagenome assembly OMJG01 (sample SAMN03771674, study PRJEB25209) | food metagenome | isolation source: Cotija cheese | place: Mexico:Jalisco,Michoacan | collected 2011-12-12
CTTCTATAGCACTTTTCATCCGTTGTCCTGTCTCAAAGTCCGTTGACGCGGCAATCACTAAATAGAATTTTTTAAATACCAGCTCAATAATGCAAGTAACGATCGTAAATAGGATAAATAAATAGGCCACCGCCAAAGAAGATTCACCAGCTAAAATAATACCTGGACTACTAATGTATCGACGATAGCCTGAAGTATATACATATTTGGCTAATCCTTCATCACTAATCTCCACAGGGATTTCTTTCCCATTATCATCCAGTTCCAATCGGTATTGTAATGCCTTTAGTCGATCTTTTTCTATATCTGATAATCCACTTTTATCATTCCCCGCCATCTTAGCGGCTTCCTTAGGAATAATCACTGAATTAATATTAGCAGTTTTAAAATTTTTCGCTGTTAAAGCATTTCTTTTATCTGTTGGTAAGGATTCTACATTATTCGGGTCAGTCGCTAGTAATGTACTTACATCGATCACATTATTTTGAATAATTTGAAAAGCAGGTGAACCAGTTTTATCTGCTTTATTTGCTGCAGTGACGTCTCCGTAAAAGTTTTTACTGATATTTAACCCTTCATCGATTAAAGAACTACCACCAAAAATCAAGATCATGGCCATAAATAGATTAACCAAGATATTTTTGACTTTTGGTGGGTGTTTACTCATAAAAAATTTCAAGCCTAAATAAATTAATGTGACGACACAAAAAAGAGCCAATACCTTACTAATCAAACTTTGAAACAGTTCATTAACACCAGCGGCGTTCAATAAGTCTTTTAAATCAAAGCTTTGATAAATTGTTTTTTCTAATAAAGTATTGAGATTATATAACCCTTTGATCAATCCCCATAAAAAAGTATTACAAATCCAACTGAATACATCTTGGTACTGCAGATAATTACCATAATCTTGTAAGACTTTCGTTACGGTTTTGGGATCTGCATCCCCATCCCCAAATAAGCCTGACCACCAGTCGGCAATGCCGGAAAATATTCCTCCTATAATCATTCTTTCACCGCCTTTTCAGCTTCCAATAACAACCGTTTTCCAATCATTTCTGAAATTTCTTGATTCTTGATCAACTTTTCAACATATTCTTGAAGACGATCCGTTGCTTGTTCTTCGTAAAATTGAATTAACAATTTTTTGGCCGTCTCATTTTCAAGAGATTGAACGATTTTATAAAACATATTTTCTTCGATTTTTTCTTCCAATTGTTCATGCAGTCCATGATAGAGATCTCTAGCATCTTCATCTGGTAAGAAATAATCATAATCAATCTGTAATGCCTTTAAATCGAGATCCGCGTGAGTACAATAAATATCGATATCATGAATGGTTCGTCCTAAGGTGTCGAAATCTTCAAGATACTGATAAGCATAAGGACTATTTGTTTTTTCAGAATTAAAAATAGGATAGGGTCTTATCTTGTTTCCTTTAAGATCTTCACGCTTTAACGGTGCAAGGACAATGGTCTCTCCTTTTAAAAGACTCCTAATTCGTTCGGGAGGCAAAATACGATCTGAATCAACATTACGATTGATATGTGTGTTCATTCCCAAAGCATTGATCGTACTATTTTCTTGTTCCACTGTTTTGTTACCGACGTTCTGAGAAAATTCTTCGATCGTATCTGTATTTGAAGACATGATATAAATATGTGTTTGACAGTTTTCTTTGATGATATCTGCATTATCTTCACCATATTTCGCACGTAGTTGTTTATATGATTGAATAAACAGATCCCATAACATATTACGACCTGCCGTAACCGTCATGATTCCTTCCATGTTGTCCATCGGTGGCATATTTCCAAATTCATCTAAAATGAAATGAATTCTACGGTGACATTTATCACCTTTAGTCTTAACACATTGTGTGGATAATTCTTTATACAACTGACTAAGAAAAATGCTAACAATGATATGATTAGATGGATCATAATCAGGTGTTAACATAAAAATAGCCATTGGTTTATCGGTATAATGCATCCGAATAGACTCTACTAGTAAGTTACTTTTACTTTCATCCAGTTTGAGAATCGCTTCTTTTTCCCATTCTGGCAAATGAGTTTCTCCTCGTTTTTTTCGATAGACGATTTTTCCCTTTTCATCTTTCAATACTTTTTGAGAGAACTCATACCAGGCCACATATTCTTTTCCCTGGTGATCATATTTTAAGCAAACTTGATCCCCTTGCTCTAAATGACAGTCAAAATTAATTTCACAAAATCCTTTATAACCTACTTTGACACGTTCTTCATGAAATTTTTTTCCATCATGATAGAACTCTACACCAATACGTTGATTTAATAGACTTTCGTGTAATTTCAAATCTAAATATTTGGGAAAACCAACCGATTTATAATCAATGGTTGATTGAGAAGTCATTTTCGCAATTTTCGTTAGGGTAAATGGGTTCAATCCTGTAATTGCCGTCGATAAAATATTCCCTTTTGCTTTATCAGATCCAATTTTCGTTGCTCCATATTGTTTTTTTGCTAGATTTCCAGGTGGCAATTGATTCATAAACTCATCTAAAGCATTGAGTTGCTTAAATTCATTAGTAGGATCTTGATAATTGAATCCACCAATTTCTGAAAGTAGTTCAACGAGATTATTTGGTGTTAATTTGGTGTAATCCCCTGTTTGTTCCGCTTGTTCTAACAACGCAAAAATAAGCGCATTGACAGCTTTTTGCGCATTTTCGTTGAAATATTTATTGTCAGAAGCATTCGCGTCATAATAAATCGTATTTGTAAATGTATTTGCTAGTTGCGTAGCGGTATCCACGTCTCCTCGTTGCCAATATTTCACAATTAAAGCCAAAGGATTATCACTCATGGACTGTAATGGTTCAGTTAGATTATAAGCATAAACATCATAGCCTCTGGCTTCTAATTCGTCTTTGCTGGCTACATACAACTCATTTTTAGGATCATTGACGACCAATGAACTTTGTTTTTCTGCACGAGATAAATTATCAATAGTCGCTAATACTTCAATCTGCCCTTTCCCTGATCGAGAAGTACCAATAATACAGGTATTGACGGTATCCGTTTGGATATACCAGTACTTTTTATAGTGAGTGATAGGAATTCCACCATATCCAGGAAAAGAACCTTTCGTATCCGGTATCTGAGGATAGATCTGTTGGATTTCTTTTAGCGTCATTAACCGATTATCCCCTTTTTGTCCATCGGCTAACGGACGAAACCACATATCCATTTTCAAGCCCATAAGTACAGCTGGAACAACGCAAATGGTGGAAACAACTAATCGTGTACCTAAACTTGTTGTTGGGGTCAAAGGATTCCAAAAACCAGCTGAATCAAAATGAAAAATCTGCGGCATTTCCTGTAACTGAAAAAGATTCATTCCTTGTAAGCTTCCTTGAATGATTTCAAATCGACTTAAAGCTTCAGGTATTCTTGTCACTAAATAATCTAAAGGAAGATAGACTAAGCCACAATACATTAGTTTTTGTTTGACTCGCTTATCATGCTTACCTGGTAATCTTTCACCTGCTGGTGCATAGCGATAAAAATGTGATAGATATTTCTTTTTTTCTAGGTTAAAAGGTTTGTTTTTCCGTTTCGTTGTTTCTCTAACACGCATTATTTCACCTCATTTGATTCTGAACTTTCGGAAGTGTTTGATTGTACAGTTGAATCGCTTGATCCTTCTTTAGCCTTACTAGGATCACTCTCTTTGCTATTTTCCATACTTGACTCTGCTGTTGACTGATTGGTACGGTTCAATAATTCTTCTAATTGTTGTTCATACTCTTTTCTTGCTTGTTCCTGGGCTTCTTCCTTGATTGACGCCGTTGTGGCTACAGAATCTGCCTGTGAAGATTGATTGATATGATTAAAAGCAAATACTGTTCCTCCACCTAGAAGCAAGCTTAAACTTGCAATACATCCCACCATCCATCCGTTAAAGGAACGCTGTGGTGAAGGAGTTAGATTTGTTTGATTGTTCACTGGCGTTTGAACAGCAGCTACTGAAGACGTTGGTTGAGGTTGTGCTAGATAATTTAACTGTGCTTGTCGCAATGTATCCATTTGTTCTTGACGTTCCTTACGAGCAGCTGCTTCTTTTTCCTTTTCTTGCTCTAACCGTTGTTTTTCTATCGCCATTTTTTGTTCCGCAAGATCCTGTTCACGTTTTTTTAGTTCTAATTGTTCGCGCTCTTTTTCTTTTTGCCGTTGTTTTTCTTCTTGTTCTTTCAATTCTTGTTGTTGAATTTCATACTCTTTTTTCCATTTTGGAATTTGTACTTGTAATTCTTGCTGGATCTGTTCGTGTTTTTCCATAAGAACTTCAGTCGTTGTTTGATATAACTTATTCAGTTGTTCATTTAATTCTTTGCTAATCTTTAGCTTATCTGTACGCAAACCTCGGTAAAATTCTTCTTTTCGTTCTTTAATACGTTCTTTTAACAAGTTTTCTTTTTCTTTCGATAACGCTTCTTGATTCGTCTGAGTAAAATTATTGATCTTTGCTACACACAAGGAATACGCATTGTCGCGTTTCTTTTCGTATCGCTCTTTAATTTTTTGTACTTCTTCTTCAATCACTCGCTGTTCTTCTTTATTTAGTTCCTCTTTTGCTTTCTCCCAATTAGACGACTGTTCCGTCGCATACTCATTAATTTCTTGATCTGTTTCTTGTTGACGTTCTTCAAAGGTGGCTAATAAATCTTCTTGTGCAAGCTCATGCCAATTTGTTGATTGGACAGACTCTAACTGTTCTAAAAGTGTGCCTTTACCCTGTGAGATTAATTCTTCTTTACTCTCTAAAAATGCTTGATAGGTTTGGGGTAATTGATATTTCGAATAAAGCTCATTTAAAAATAATTTGTTTTTTTCTTTCATCCATTCATGCTCTGGCGGATATTGATCCAAAATATAATCAAATATAGTTGCCTTTTGTATCTCTATTTCGTTTTTTTCTACTTCTTCACTGATAAGTGGTTCAATATATTCCTGAGAATCCCCTTCAGTCCATGTTGACTCTTCATTAGCTTCAACTGGATCAACTTCTACTTCGGCCGTCTCTTCATCCTCCATTGTTTCTTCAAAGGGATCTACCTCCAATTGACCCATCACATCGTTCTCTTCCTCAAATATCGATTTCTGAGTCGGAATATCAGCTTGTTCGTCAACATAGACTGTCTCTTTTTCTTTTGACTCCTTCTTTGGAAATATTGGTCGTTCCCATGGTACTTCTTCATTTACTTCGACTTCACTCCCTTGATTCACTTTTCTTTGGTCGCTCTCTAACTCTTCTTCTAAAACTTGTAAAAGTTTTTCGTTTCGATAAGACTCTTCCACACTCATAGTTTCATCCGTTTCTTTAAACACATCAAGGCGGATTAAATCCATCAATGTAGGATAGAAACCTTCTGAAATTTGATAATCCAGTGGGCCAAAAACGTATTCTGTACCAGCTTTCTCTATTTTTCCTTCTGTGTCATGTAACGTGAGAGTCAACTTAACAGAAGATCGACTTTCGTGTTCCAGTACTTTCCCTAACACATGTAGCTGTTCTTCCGTTTCAATGACAGAATATTTAATTGTTTTCGGTAAAAAAGAAGTACGCTTTCCTACTCCCTTCGTTGCTTTTTTTATTAACTCTTTATCTGTTTTGGTATTGCCTGCAATCGTAAAGTACATGAGTATTCTCCTTTCATAAAAAAGGAGTAAAAAGTATCGACTACTTCTTACTCCTACTTTTTTACTTTCTTATAATCCTTGAGGTGTTTGTCCAAACAATCCAAATAACGAAACCACAATAGAAGCTGCTGCTAAAATAACTCCTACCCCCATCAATACATAGCCTACGTGCATCTTCCCATTTTCAGCTCCTCTTCGTCCAAATAGGAAGAAAAGACCCCCAATAACAATGGAAGCAACGGCCGCAGCAGCAGCAAAAATCATCAGATTGTTTTTTAAACTAGTTGCGGCAGTTTGTAATGCTCTAAAAATATCAACCGCAGCTACTACTTTCGGTTGTGTTAAAAAATTCATTGTAATTGATTCAAACATAAAATTGTTCGCTCCTTTTAGTGTTTAATAATTTCATCGAAAACAAGCTTTTCACGTTCACGTTGATAGATATATCCTTCTAAGTCCTTGTCTTTTCCCCGTAATAGGTCAAATTGTGCTTTTTCAAGGACTTCTTGTTTCCACTGTGTTTCAGATACACCGCGGCGTTCTAAGATTTTAGACGCGGCTTTTTCAAATGGCGTTTTAGCTTTTGCCACTGTGATTCCTCCTTCAGGACAAATAAAAAGACTAGCAATCACTCGCTAGTCTTTTGTAACTTATATTTATTGGATTGTGATCCATCGTGAATCAATTTCTCTTTCGTTCGCTTTTCATCCTTGCTAGATCCAAGAAAAATTATTTTTTTTACGCCATTCTTCTCATAGGGAACAACAATAAATAAAGAATCAGATTTGTTTATAAATTCCCTAACACCAGCTGAATCTACTATTTTGTATCTTTCTAAACCTTTATAGTCTTTTTGCCTCTTGACTGTTATTTGTACAGGATCTGGATGCCATACACTCTCAGAGTATTCCCAGGTAGTCTCGTCTATAATTTTCAAATTATAAACAAGACCACCTACTTCTTCTTTCCACATAGTTCCTGATTTCAATACGCCATTATCTTGATTAGTTTGTTTATTTTTTTCATTACTACATCCGACTAAAATAACAATCATGGCAATCAAGGAAGTAACTACTATTATTAACTTTTTCATTTTATTCATTCTTTCGTTTTTTTATTTTAAATGTATCTCAGAACCGCATAACTAAAAGTTGCTAACACAAGTAATAGTAAGCTGACCGCTGAAATCGTTACTAAATGTGTAGAACCTGTTTTAGGAACAATGACCTGTGGCAAGTTAGGATCAACCCCAATTGTCACAACATTTGTTTTATTAGAAACATTATCTACTGCTACTACGGCTTGGTTATCAATATTTTTTTCTGATTGTAATGGAGTTTTAGCTGTAAATATCAGCTGAATTTCTCGTCCATCTAAAAGATTGTTACTTAAGAAGTCAGCGGAAGCTTCCCACTTCAGCGTTCTTGAATTGCTATCATAGGTTAGTGTGCCTTCAGAAGTAATATCTTTTCCTTTACTCTTATCTATTACTTGCGCAGAACCTTCTTTATATGTCAAACGAGCTTCAATTGGATCTTGAATACTAAATTGTTTGTAGTGATCTGACGCAGCGTCTACGCCTTTTGTGTGCCATTTTTGTGTGACTAGATATTGTACTTCAGATCCTGCGTTTAAAGGAGCTGTCGGCGTACCCTTCTTACCGTCATTTCGTCCGTTTACATCTTTTCCATTTTGTTGTACTTCTTTCACTGGAATTTTAGGGAAATAAACGGTAATGATATTTGTATCCTTTTCTACTTTATTAATGATCGACGTTCCCTGATTTTTGGCTACACTATTTTGATTGGCCAATTCATTGACTTTTACATTGATCACTAATTCGTAAGTTTCGCCGTTATACTTCATTCGATTTTTTAATGTATCAGCTTTCGCTGCATATTTTACCTGGTGTTTTGTTTTGTCATAGGTCACTTCACCAGATACATCGAATTTTTTATTTGTACCACTTTCAACGTGTGCATCGACGTAATTTACTTCTTTTGGTAAATTATCGATTAACTCAAATCGATCGTAAACCGCTAGTAAATCCACTCCTAATCGATTCACCTTCTGTTTGATTCGATATTGAATCGTGTCTCCTACTTGCAACATGTTATCGTTCACGTTATTTCCATTTTTATCAACCCCTGTTTTTTCAGGTTGATCAGGAACAACACTAAAGATTGTCGCAGAAGATAAAGTAAACCAGGTTTGAACATTAGAAGAACCAATCACAAACGTCGGATTTGCTTCAGATATTTTAAAGGACACAGTACCTTGACCAAACTTCGGATCTCCTAATTTATCATGCAAATTATTGAAATCATTATCCGCTTGTGTCAGCTTAGAGCTTCCTCCTGGGTGGCCACCTACCACGTTCAGATTGTTGTAGAAAGATTTAAATTCTGAAAGAACCGTATCTTTTCTGACATACCAATCTGTCGTATTCATTTTGTCATAGTGGGCATATTCTCCTTTAAGATCCGTGCTTTTTCCTCCTGCAGGGTTCAAAGAGTTAAAACTGATAAATGTATCTCCTGAAAATTGAACGGGGCTACCGTCCTCATATGTGGCTACTAGCTGCACATTCATTTGTGTTGAATGGTAAACAATTCCTGAGAAAAGATTGTCTGAGATCCAAAGTACTGTTCTTTTTTTAGATTTACTCATTGCACCATTCGTATTTTTATAGCCATCGTCTCGAAAATGAGTTTTTGTATAGTTGTTATCTAGTAGATTCCACGGCAACGTATCCGAGTATAAGTGAATATTAGATAGAACTAGCTTGATATTGACTTTTTTCCCGTTATACGTACCGATTTTTCCATAGTCAATATTGACTTTGGTGTTGGTTGTTACGCCTTCTAAAACAAGGTTTGTTTCACCGTATTCTTTTTGGAAAGAAGGATAGCGTATATTTTTGTTTCCCTCCACTAATCCTACGTAGTCGTCTGTAAAACCACCTTTGTTGGCATCAACATGATATTTGTAAACTTTTGACGCTCCGTTTACAGTAATATTTGTTTTTGCATTAGGAACATCTTTTGGAATAATAAAATTATTCTTTACGTTCTGGATTGGATTTGACGGATCGACAATAACTTTTTCAGCAAAGACATTGGCTGTTTTTAACCCAAACAATGTACCTAACATCATCATTATGGGAAAAACATATTTTAACCGTCTTGTCCACGAGTGTTTAAAATTCATCCCTTCATCCCCTCTTTTTTATAAATGACTAGTGAAATTCCGACAATAACGATCAAATTGATCGTAGTAAATAATGGATTCCTAATGAGCTTTTCCATAATATCTAGCGGCATGGAAGCAGCTGGTATGTTTAAAATCCTCATTAGGTATAGTTGGTAGCTTGGCAAAATAGATAGTTTAGAAAATAATAAACCGCAGTACAAAAAGACTGCGGTTAAACAAGAAAGATTGAATAATAATAATTTGATCAGTTTCATTTTATTTCTTCCTTAATCTCTAGAAAACAAGTGAGTAACAAAATCCCAACAATTCTCAAAGAAGTTTTTCTTTACGCCAGTAGAAACGATTTTTTTTACTTCTTCTTTAGGTTGCGAAGCTTCTGATTTAGGATAGATCCACACATCCTTTAAGAATTCACCGTTTTTATCAGAAACAGGTGTTAATAGCAAAATATCCTCGCTATTAGAAATGTTTTCAGGACTTGATTCATTGACAATATAATAAGCTTGTTTCTGATTTGCCTGTACTTCTACCGAGAATTCAAAGACACCTGTTTGTTGATCAATTGTCTTTGTTTCTCCATTAGAAACTAGCTTCAATTGATCACTGGATAGTTTTTTCACTCGATCTTTTAATTGGGATTCAATTTGGTCAGTAGTGAGATCCTTAACATCCATCTTTTGTAAAATGTCCGATACATCATAAACAGAAAACTTCGCGCCATTTACTCCTTCTTGTTTTTCATGCCCCTGGTTGTCTAATTGTTCTGAAGAAATAATCTTTTGAACGTGAATGGTCTGTTTGACTATTTGATCGTCTTCAGCAATTTTAGGTTCTTCTGAAGAATCAACTGTTGACGAATCGACGGTTTCATCGCTGCTTTGAATCGCGCTGCTATCTGACGTTTGGATTGTTTGTTCTGTGCTATCCGTGCTTTCTTGACTGTCTGCAAACGTCAACTGTGTGTAGGCAGTGAAAGAAAAAAGAGCGGCTGCACAAACAAATAGCCATTTTCTATTTCTCATGTTGGTTACCCTCCTTTATTTTTTCTTTTTATAAACAAATAGCGAACCAATGATCATGACTGAAAGAAAAACAGTACTTCCTAAAAGCCATTTCCAAGATAATTTTTGTTTCTTATTTTCTTCATCTTTTAATTCTGATTTTGTAAAGGTTACTCGCTTCCCATACACTAGAAAACGGTGTGTGTTGATCCCCTTAGGCGTACATGTCATTAGCGTTACTCGATCTTCATTGGGATTTGGTTCTAAGTAAGTGACAAAGTTTCTTTGTAGTTCGTCTTTTTGCACTTCCTCAATCCGATCGATTTGATAAGCGTGCTGCTCACCATCAACTTTGATATAAAACTTTTCTCCCTTTTTTACTGAAGGTAAATCATCAAAAAGATTATCTTTATAAAGTCCACTATGACCTGCGATTAAAGGATTTTTACCGTTTCCTCCTGTAATATCACCAGTTCCTTCCGTAATACCTACACCATTTTCTAAAATTTTGTCGGACGTTCCGTCATAAATTGGTAGTTTTAAAGAAATACTTGGAATTGTAAGAATACCAACAGGATCGCCTAACTCAATCTTAGCAACATCCAAAGAAGAATCCGTTTCTGCTGCCGTTCCTGTTCGATCGATTGCGGCAATCTGCTGATTTTGCTGGTATTTCGCCACGCTCGCTTCAGCAGGCATCAAAAGTAAGACACCTACAGCTGAAAGTAACCAGAAAGCAATGATCCATTTACCCATGATTCGCTTTTTCTTAGGCTTCCTGATAATCATTGGTTTTGATCCTTCTAGGCTTTCTTCTTAAAGTAAACAACTGCAGAAAGTGCCCCTGCTCCTAGCAACAAGCAAGAGATTAATACATACGTTTGAAAACCGTTGCTACCGGTCATTGGTACGGAAGCTTTTTGATTGTTTTTGATCGTGATTCGGTTTTCTTCTTTGTATGAATCTTTGTCTACTTTGAAAGAGATCTCTTTCGTTAATTTTTGATAGTTTTCAGGCGCTTTTGTTTCTTCCAGTGAATATTCACCTTCAGTTAAACCAGTGATTTCAAAGTGACCTTCTTTATCTGATTTTAGGATCGCTGCATTTGCTACATCGTCTACCCATACTGCTTCTTTGACACCGTCTTTATCCGTATCAACTAATCCACCATAATATTTTCCTTCTGCGTTTTTAGCAGCAAATTCTGCGCCTTCAAGCGGTGTTGCTTTGATTCCTGTTCCAAATAGTCCGCTATCGACTTTTAAGAATTTTGCACCATAAGTCACAACGTCAGCTTTCGTTTTTTCGTGGTGTTCTTCCTGATTAAATGGATTGTTGTTATAAACGAAATCCACGCTATTTGTTAATGGATTGGCAACAGCTGCGCTGTCATTTACATACATGTTATAAGTCATTTGAAGATCTTGTCCGTGTAAACTTGCTACAGTATCACTTACTTGGCCATTATTCACGATAAAATCGATCACAAAGCCATTTTCTGAATTTTGGATTTTATAATCTGTATTTTCTTTTAATACCACAGATCCATCTTTATTTGTTACTTTGATATTTGCTTTAGCAGCGACATAAGAAAGTCCTTGTCCTGCTGTATCCCCCCATTTAAATACACTGTAAGGAGAAGTTTCGCTTTTCACTCCGTTTACTGTGATACCGTCTGCTCCGCCTGCAATGTCTGTTGGGATATGAATCGTTCCTTGATAATTTACTGCGTCACCAATTTGGAAAGAATGTTCTTGTCCTGTTCCATTTGTTACTGTTTTATCGATCACTGGTGCTTTATAGTTTACGTATGAAGCTTTTAAGTCACTTGTCACGCCATCATTCGTAATTTCAAAGGTTAATTTATTGTGCGCATCGTTGCGAGCGTCTGCGCCTAATAAATATTGATCTGCTGTTGGTTCTTTATCTGATCCCACTACAACTTCTGAAGGAACTTCCACAAAATAGTATTTTCCTAACGTCAAATCAGTAGCAGTCAGCTTTCCTTGATCATCCGATACAAGATCTCCTAATTTTGTTCCTTTTCCAGGTTCGCCCTTGTATAACTCAAATTTTGCCCCTTTTAAAGGTGTTTGTTTGCTTTGAGCTGTGCCATCGTCACCAAATTTCGTTAATTCAAAACTCAACTTAGAAACAATATTTTTAGGATATAAGTGAATGTCTTTTAAAAAACCTGAACCTGTATTATCAGTCATTGGCGCAATCACAACCATTGGTTTTGCTTTTTGTGTGACTAATCCAGCAGCGGATTTACTTTCATAAACCACATATACATTCCCTTTGGAATTGACATAGGCTGGTTGATCAGCAAAAGTAATCTCACCATTTTCATCTACAGCTGAAGTAATTTTGTTGGTTGCATTCTTGACGTACTCACTGTTAGATCCCTTGTCTTCTACATCTTTAACGATTTCGTCCACTTTCGCGTTGGTTAGATCAGAATCTTCAGTCGGTAATACTTGATCCGTAATATTTCCTAACGTAAACTCAACATCACCATAATCTGCCTTGTTGTATTTCGTTACACCTGTAGGATATTGATCGTGCGTATAACCATCGTTTTTGATCCCGTCAATATCAACATTCAATTGCGTTCCTTGATCGTACATTAATTTATGAACCGTGATATTGACCTTCTCTGGTGGCGTTTTTTGCGTGATATCTTCTGCATATGCTCGATATCCCTGAAAGCAGCCTGCAATGATTCCTAACATTCCAATAAGCATTCCAGCTTTTTTTACATACCGATTTATTGCCATTTTTTACTCTCCTCATTTCATATTTCAACGACTCGCGTTGATTAAAACCTTGTTATTGTAGCTCTCCCTGTACCACGTATCTTTCTTTTCCTTGTGACGTATAGACACAAGTAAACAACGTTAATAAGGGTTTCTCTCCTTTCTTTGGCAAAGACAAGAAAGAGTTCTCTTCAGGAACGCCATCGATTAATTTAAAGTACTCAGGTACGATAAATTTACGCGTTACCTTGTAACGATAGACGCCATCGTTACTAACTAAGTCCATCACCTCCCCTAATGACAACTTCTGAATATCAGAAAATAAAACACCTGGCATTTCCATGTTATGACCTGCTAGGACATAGTTTCCTTTGCCCATTTCGGCATCTTCATAAAAATAAGTAGCCGCTCCAAGACTCAAAGTGTATTGATTTGCCCCTTTAAAAATTGGCAATGCTAAACCAAGTGCAGGAATCTGAATTTGTGCAAATACTTGTTTATTGACGCCCATTTCGATTGCTTCTTTTTGTATGGACAACATTTGCCCCAAAGACATATCATTATTGACGTTCGTTGCATCCTCCTTATAACTCTTTGCATGTGCATTGATTTGATCTACGGGCATCTTTTTTTCTATATTTTGCTTAAACACCTCTCCTTCATGTTTTTGGTAGCTAACATAGCCAAACACACTGCAAAAGACGATTAAAGCGACTCCTAAAAAACCAAATAACCATTTTTTCATCCATCTGCCTCCTTTCAGACAAAACAAAAAACACTTTTTCACAACGAAAAAGTGTTTTCTCTTATTACTATTCTATTTCATTTATCTGGTGGTTTTATATTGGTGTGTAGCCATTGCTAACATTAAGAATACAATTGGCACCCAACTGATTGTAGTTAATGTTTCTTCCATGAATGATTGACACATGATCGCTAAAAAAGCCCACAAGAATGTTAGTTGTCCGTTTGTCAGCTCACATTTTCTTACGAGCAACCATAAAAAACTAAGCAAAAGAATAATCGATAGAGCAAAACCAATCAATCCATAGTGATTGACGAGTGCGTGATACGTATTATGATTACCTAGAATCTGATTTCCTATATGGAAAAAGAAAGGTTCATCTCTACAAATATTTGTCCTGTTTTTTCGCCTAATGTTTCATAGAATTTGCGCCAAATTTCTTCTCGTCCTGTAAATAAATGAACTTTGTCTGACATTGCAGCAAAATAAGAAATCGGTAAAGCTAGAACCGATGATAATTTCACCACGTAAAGCAGTTCCTGTAGTAACAATAACTGCTTGG
>OMJG01001407.1_pt1 | contig 13938 bp, 15 predicted proteins | sample 1646431 | NCBI WGS metagenome assembly OMJG01 (sample SAMN03771674, study PRJEB25209) | food metagenome | isolation source: Cotija cheese | place: Mexico:Jalisco,Michoacan | collected 2011-12-12
GATCTCCAATAATTCTAAGATTTCTCTTCACCAACATCATTTGACAAAGAGCCTGAATAAAGTGATACTAGCCTATTTGTCTCATCAAATTTCTACCAAATCAACGAGAAAAAACTACCAAAATGGTATGCTTACCTATTTTTCTTTTGATGCACTAACTTATTGCTTGTAGTAAACTAGTTAAAACAAAAACATTTCAAGGAGTGATTTAATGTCCCAATTGAATCAAACATACGAAAATTATTTACAACAACCAGAAGCGCTATCTTTTACTGAAATGACCACTATCTATCAAGAGATATTAAAAAATGCTGATATGAATGATAAGGATTTTATCGAAATTTGGGAAGAGTTGATGGGTGCTGCTATTCGTTATACAGTCATTCGTGCAGAATGGCATCAATTTTCTAGGGAACAAAAACTGGAAAAAGATCCCGAACGAACGAATATTCACAATACCATTATCGACCATTTCATCCTATTGGAACGTATCTTCCAATTAAACCATTGGGATAGTCATTCTTGGACATCACGCTTATTCTTACAGGAAGAGCAAGAACAACGTACAAGAAGCGATGTGAATGACCACCGACAACGGATTGGCGATTTCGCGAATTATTTGGTGTTTGTTTCAGCGGTTAATGGACGATAGATATGGAAGTCATGATTTGATAAATTCTCATCATAGTAGATTATCAATATTTTTTTCTAACGTCTACTATGATGGGAGCATATCATTTGATTATCAGTTCTTATACATTTTCTTTAATAGCTTTTTACGTCTGTTTTTTATTTGTTCCATCATTAAATTCTCCGTCAGAGGAGATATTTGATCAAATTTCTTTTGACATCTTCTAGCATAGGAAATGAAGTTTCCAAATTTACTCCCTTTACTATCCCTTACACCCACATCAAAAAAATATCTATAAATATGCCTTTTACCAATTAGATAACTCGATTTCTTAATTCGACTTTTTTCTCTAGCAGCTCTGATCGCTTTATCAGCTTTTCTATAAAATTTTGAAACACTTTTTTGTTTCATCTTTACTTGACTTCCATCAAATACAAATCCCAAGTAATCCAATTTTGATTTTACTAGACTTGATGTACTATATTTATTTGACTCAAACAAATATACTGAATCATTTGTAAAAAGATACTTCTGTGTTTTATTTCTCTCAATTTTTAACTTAGTGACCTCGGATGCGTATTGCAGAATCTCTCGAACAATTTCAAGAAAAATGTCCTTAGAGGTTGTACTAAAGGGCAGTATCAAAATGAAATCATCCGCATATCTTAAATATTTCCCACCATATTTGGATGATAATTTATTTAACCAATCGTCAAAATCTATCATATATATATTTGATAGCAAAGCACTTATTGGGGTTCCTTGAGGAATTCCAAAACTGTTAGTATTTTTACATACATGACCCTCTGCTTTAAAATTTCTAAATTCTTCCCAAGTATCAAAATAAGATTTTAAACCATTCTTATATTGTTCTTTTTCTGAACCGAATAAATCATTTAAATCTTTTTGTTCAACCCAAGAAAAACTAGTTATTGTTTTAAAAATTTTAAACCAATCTTCATCTAATGTGCTCATACTTAAGACTTCTTTTAATTTGCACTTTAAATATTCATGATCCAAAGTATCAAAAAATTTTTCAAAATCTCCTAAAAAAATATAACAGCCATCATTGCTTCTTTTGATAAAATCTATTGCTTCAGCCGCATAGTCTATGTTTGATTTACCTTTTCCAACCCTATAAGCAACAACATTATCATCAATTCCTCTTATTTCTGCTACTTTTTCATAATCCTTGTTTAGACAATCTGCGTAGTATCTATAAATGCAAGAATCTAAATGTGAAGCTCTGTAAAGTTCCCGCGGTTTGATTTTGACAGGCCTGCTCCCTGCGTCGTTAACCTTATATTTTACTAACACCTTTTTTTTGTGTATAAAAGGAAAAAAACCATGCTTAACAATCCTTTTTGGATCTTCAACATAGTCTTTTACGGAATTATACCTTGTTCTATAGTCAAAATGAAGATAAGATTTTGTGATAAAGTCCTTCAAACCTACATCTCCTTTTTATTTCTTGGATGAGGAAAAGTACCATTTAGGGCCAATGGGATACTACTCTTCCTGCACACAAACCTTACAAGTGGTATATTTCTATACTCACAGCGCCCAAAGAACATCAAACTGTTCCTGTATAATATTGGTAAAGTCATTGAATTAACGAAAGGAGCTGAGACAGCTATGAAACTGTTCAGACTTATGTCAACTTTGGACCACACAGACCTACTACTTATTGTAATATTGCTGGTGCTTGACTTTAGCAAACATTATCCCTCTATAACTACATATAGAGCAGACTAATTTTATCATATCTCACCTGATTTGTCATCGTGGCAAATAAACCTACATACCTCTTAATATATTAGATTGAAATTCACTATATTCAACCTATTACAAAGAAAAATGCAATAAAATCTATTGGCTTAATCTAAAGCCAAATTTATTTCATATTGCTACGTATTTTTTCAGGAATCATCACCACTTCAGTTGTCAAATCGATTGGTTTGTATGTAGAATCTATGCATTCATCCCAATATTCTAAATGTTTTTTATCAATCCAACTCTCAGAATCCTCAACAGAAATTCCACCTTCTCCTTGTATTGAATACCAGTACAAAAATTCTTCCCCGTTTAGCTGTTCTCTAAAGATTGTCTCAATAAACATTTTTTCATTTTCTAATGTTAGCAATGTTTCTTCCATATGCTCATTTAAGAACGACATCCATTCATCAACTATAGCCGTTTTTCCTACTTTTACCTTAAATCTTGTAAGTTCTGTCTGAAGCATGATCCCCAACCCTTTCATCATCTTATTACTAGTATATCACTCTATTGACATTTTATTTTCTCGCTCTTAAAAAAGTATTCCATCTTTATTTTCCCTGTACATTTTTCGGTGTTTCTCTGAAAGGTTTTCATTACTTAGAGCATTTTCACCATAACAATCTACCTATCCATTTCTCGTTGGTGTTAATTTTGTTGTTGCTTTCCTCACGCCTAGACAAAAAAAGCCAGAAACACCTTCAAATAGGCATTTCTAGCTTATGCAATTCCATTACCCCACAGACCCTTCCATTTCATAACTAATCAAACGGTTTAGCTCAACGGCGTATTCCATCGGTAGTTCTTTGGTGAATGGTTCAACGAATCCCATGACGATCATTTCGGTTGCTTCGGATTCGCTTAGACCACGGCTCATCAGGTAGTATAGTTGTTCTTCTGAAATTTTAGAGACTTTGGCTTCGTGTTCAAGAGAGACTTGGCTATTGTGGATTTCATTAAATGGAATGGTATCCGATTTGGATAATTCATCCATAATAATGGTGTCACATTCGATATGTGACATTGAGCCAGCACTCTTCTTGCCAAAGGTTACTTGGCCTCGATAGTTCACTTCTCCACCGTCTTTAGAGATTGATTTTGAGACGATTGAACTTGAGGTATTTGGTGCATTATGGATCATTTTGGCACCTGTGTCTTGCACTTGGTTGGCTCCGGCAAAGGCGATAGAAAGCATTGTTCCACGAGCGCCTTCTCCTTCAAGGTAGACACTTGGGTACTTCATCGTTGTTTTTGCGCCTAGGTTGCCGTCAATCCATTCGACAGTTGCGCCTTGTTCTGCACGAGCTCGTTTGGTTACGAGGTTATAGACGTTGTCAGACCAGTTTTGGATTGTTGTATAGCGGCAGTATGCGTCTTTTAAGGTAAAGATTTCTACGATTGCAGCATGCAAGCTATTGGTTGAATAGGTCGGTGCGGTACATCCTTCTACGTAATGCACACTTGCCCCTTCATCGACAATAATTAATGTTCGTTCGAATTGGCCAGTATTTTCTGCGTTGATGCGGAAGTATGTTTGTAATGGTACATCGACACGAACGCCTTTTGGTACATAAATAAACGTACCACCTGACCATACGGCAGAGTTTAGGGCGGCTAATTTGTTATCGGTAGGTGGGACCAATTTTGAAAAATATTGTTTGAATAATTCTGGGTATTCTTTTAGCGCTGAGTCAGTATCGGTAAAGACAATCCCTAATTTTTCAAACTCTTCTTTCATATTGTGGTAGACCACTTCTGATTCATACTGAGCAGATGCACCGGCTAAGTAGGCACGCTCTGCTTCAGGAATCCCGATTTTTTCAAAGGTATCTTTGATTTTTTCGGGAACGTCATCCCAATCACGGGCCGGTTTGTCGCTAGATTTTTGGTAGTATTTGATTGCATCAAAGTCAATATCAGATAAATTTGGCCCCCATGTTTGCATCGGTGTTTTATTGAATACTTCGAGTGATTTCAAGCGGAAGTCTAGCATCCACTCAGGTTCACCTTTCACTTTTGAAATTTCACGGACAATTTTTTCAGTCAGGCCTTTACCAGTACTGAACACTGGTTGTACGTCGTCGTGAAAACCATATTTGTATTCTTCTAATTCAGGTACTCCCATGTTTCTCACTCCTCTTCTATGTTATGAATATAGCCGCTTTCGCCAATCCCGACTTCGGGGTGGACGAGGGCTTTTTCTAGTGCCTTCCAAGCAAGGGTTGCACATTTGATTCTAGCAGGAAATTTGGCAACACCACTTAGCATCGCCGCATCGCCTAATTCTCTAGTATGCTCTGGATGTTCTCCTTGGACCATCTCTGAAAAGGTCGTGATCAAGCGTGTCGCTTCATCCGTCGTTTTGCCAATAATCGCATCGGTCATCATTGATGCACTAGCCGTACTTATCGAGCAGCCGCTACCGGAAAAGGCCGCTTGCTCAATGACATCATCAACCACATTTAATTCAAGGTGAATCACATCGCCACACGTGGGATTGTTCATCTCAATGTGCTGACTAGATTCTGTCAGTGAGCCGTGATGATGTGGATGGCTAGAATGATCGAGTATGACTTGACGATACAAATTGTCTAGTTTAGATAGTGCCATGTTGGAAAAACTCCTTTGTTGCCTGGATGGCTTCGACTAACCGATCACAGTCGGCTTTCGTATTGTAAAAGTAAAAACTTGCTCGGGCGGTTGCCGGGACATTTAAGTATGTTAATAACGGTTGGGCACAATGATGGCCCGCACGTACTGCTACGCCTTCCATATCTAAGGCAGTCGCCACATCATGAGGGTGCAAGCCGTCTAAGTTAAAAGCAATGACTCCGGTGCGTTTGTCTGGGTTTTGTGGCCCGTAGATGGTCAAGCCTTCGATTGCTTGTAGCTTTGGCAATACATAGTGAACCAACTCCGCCTCATACTCATGAATCGCATCTAGTCCTAAGTCAGTCAGATAGTCGACAGCCGCACCTAGCGCGATGGCTCCGGCGATATTAGGGGTGCCTGCTTCAAATTTCCATGGCAATTCCTTCCAGGTACTTTGATACAGCTCGACGAAATCAATCATCTCACCACCAAATTCGATTGGTTCCATTTGTTCTAAGAGGGCGCGTTTGCCATATAATACACCTATTCCAGTCGGTCCACACATTTTATGCCCACTAAAGGCAAAAAAGTCACAATTTAAGGCTTGCACATCGATTGCCATGTGAGGAGTGGATTGGGCACCATCGACAACTAATACCGCACCATGGTTATGCGCCAACTCTCCTAGTTCTTTGATAGGATTGATGATTCCTAAGACGTTAGAGGCATGGGCTAGGGCGACGATTGCCGTTTTGTCGGTAATTTGCTTTTTGGCATCGTTCATATCGAGCGTTCCTTCCTCAGTCAGGGCGATGTATTTGAGCGTTGCCTTTTTACGAGCGGCTAATTGTTGCCAAGGAATGATATTGGAGTGATGCTCCATATACGAGATGACGATTTCATCGCCCTCTTTAACGAACGCATCACCATAGCTTCGTGCGACCCAGTTTAGGCCAGTGGTCGTACCACGAGTAAAGAGCACTTCAGCTGTCTCATTGGCATGGATAAAGGCACAAACTTTTTCCCGTGCGGCTTCATAAGCATGGGTCGCGCGCTCGGCTAATGTATGCACGCCGCGGTGTACATTGGCATTGTCTTTGTGGTAATACGCATTTAACACATCTAAGACAGCTTGTGGTTTTTGGGTAGTCGCTGCATTGTCTAGATACACTAGCGGCTCATCGTTCACTTGTTGGTCTAAGATGGGAAACTCATTTCGAATGGCGCTAGCATCAATCATTCTTACAACTTCCCTTCAATCACTTCGATTAATTCTTTTTGTACTTCTTTGACTGGAATAGCAGTCAATACAGAACCTAAGAAGCCACGAATAACCAAACGTTCTGCTTCTTCTTTGTGTAGGCCACGACTTAATAAGTAATACATTTCTTCTGGATCCACGCGTCCAACACTGGCCGCATGTCCGGCTGTTACTTCATTTTCATCAATTAATAAGATTGGGTTGGCATCGCCACGAGCTTGGTCCGAAAGCATCAGTACCCGACTTTCTTGTTGGGCATCTGCTCCTTTTGCTCCTTTAATAATATGGCCGATTCCGTTAAAGGTTAGCGTACCTCGTTCGCGAATGACGCCGTGTTGCAAGATATGACCAATCGAGTAAGGGGCTTTATTGGTTACGCGGGTATCGATGGCTTGCGTTTGACGACCGGCACTGATTGCGACTGCTTTTAGCTCAGCATGAGAGCCTTCACCCACCAAATCAGAATCAAAGTCAGCGATGACATTGCCATCATTTAATACGCCTAGAGCCCAGTCGACAGACGCATCACGCATGATGTAGCCGCGACGATTCATGTACGTGGATAGGTGTTCACCTAATTGATCAATAGCTGAGAATTTGACTTTCGCGCCATTTTTGGCAATGACTTCTACAATGATATTAGCAGAAGCTTTTTCAGAGCCTTCGCCGACAGTCATAAAGCGTTCAAGGTAGTGAAATTCACTGTGCTCTTCGGCAACGATTAACACGTGCTTAAAGAAGTGTGCATCTGAAGCACTATTTTGATAAAACAAAGCTTCGATGGGTTCTTTGATAACGACATTTTTAGGAACATAAAGGAAAATTCCACTATTCATAAAGGCCGCATGAGCAGCTGTCATTTTGTCTTCATTAATCGGTACTGCTTTTTTCATATAGTAGCTTTCGACTAACTCAGGGTAATCTTGCATAGCTGAAAACAAATCAGTCAAAATGACACCTTGGTCAGCTAGTGCTTGGGGTAGTTGCTCAAAAACCGTTAAATCGTCTTGTTGGACAATTGTTGGGTTGTTTTTCATTTCGTCAAAGGCTGGTACGCTGGCATCGACAGCCACTTCGCCAGATAAACCGGCTTCTGTGATTTCAAAAAGTGGCCAACGATCAAAGCGGACCCGTTCGATGTGTGGCAATGGTAATGCGTCTATTTCAGCTATGGCTTGTTGACGCAGCGCCGACATAAAAGAAGGTTCTTCTTTCGTGGCAGAAAAAACGTTGACTGCATCAAGATAGTCAGTGAATTCTTTTTTCATTCTCTTGACCTCCTTCTACGCTTCTTCTTCTTTGTATTCTATACCTAACTCATGGCTAATTCCTGCATAGCCTTCTGCTTCCAAGCGTTTTGCTAAATCGGCATTGCCAGTCAAGACCACACGTCCATCCATCATAATGTGAACCACATCAGGTGTGATGTAGTTTAATAGACGTTGGTAATGGGTGATGATCAATGAACCAAAGTTTTCGCCACGCATTTCGTTCACGCCACGTGCAACAACTTTCAATGCATCAATATCTAGACCTGAGTCGATTTCATCTAAAATCGCAAAAGTCGGTTCTAACATCAATAATTGTAAAATTTCATTGCGTTTCTTTTCCCCACCAGAGAAGCCTTCATTTAAGTAGCGTTCAGCCATTTCCTCAGGCATATTCAACAGTTCCATTTTTTCATCTAACTTCTTCAAGAAATCCATAACAGAAATTTTGTCGTCTTCATCACGTTTGGCATTGATTGCCGCCCGCATAAACTCGGCATTGGTAATTCCTGGAATTTCACTTGGGTATTGCATCGCCAAAAATAAGCCAAGACGCGCGCGTTCATCGACTTCTAATTCCAAAATATTTTGGCCGTCTAAGAGAATTTCGCCTTCTGTTACTTCGTAGTTTGGGTTTCCCATGATGGCAGCGGATAAAGTTGATTTCCCTGTTCCGTTTGGTCCCATGATGGCATGAATTTCCCCAGTTTTTAAGGTTAAATTCACTCCCTTTAAGATTTCTTTTTCTTCTATTGAAACGTGTAAGTTTTTAATCTCTAACACTGACATGCTATTCCCTCCAATAACTTTTCTGTTCTTTCTCATTTTAGACTAATTGAGAATGAAGTTCAAACAACAGAATTGGAAAAGTGTCATTTTTGGCTATTTTCTGACAAAAAAAGTCAAAGAAGCCTCAATTGACTTCTTTGACGAATAAGAATCATTCTTATGAGAAAAAGTTTTTGACCTTGCGCCAGCCAAGTTCAAAAGGGTTCGTCTTGCTGACAGATTTTTGCACTACAATGGTTGTCTTTGGTTGTTGAGTTTGATCCAAGTAGCCCAAGGTATCTTCTGTCAGTCGAATGACAGCTGTCCCGACTTGCTTGCCTCTTTTGACGGGTGCGGTGACGCTCGTTTTGGTGAAAGTCGGTGTGACAGTGATGTTTGTTGCATCCATGCCTTTTTTCACCCAGACAGTCACCTCGTTGTCTAAACCAACGGCGACTTTAAGTTGCTCGCCATCTTTCACCGAAATGGTCTGCCGCTTTGGTATCGTCAGTGTCGCTCCATTGATGGTCTGCTGCTGCCACTGACTGTAGACCCACTCCATCATGCGTGCTGACTCGGTAAAGCGTGCGATGCTCGTCGCATCCGTTACATCTAGTACAACGGTAATTAAGCGCGTATCGCCTCTCTTGACTGTTCCGACAAAACACGCACCTGCTAAATCGGTCGTACCTGTTTTTAAGCCGTCTACACCGTCTGTTGCTACCGCCATGCCCGCAAGCATTTGATTGGTATTCTCAAGCTCAAGGTTCTCACCAGTCGGCTCAGCAAAAGTCAGCTGTGATTGACTCGTAATCTGTAAGACTTCTGGAAAATCTTGCAGCAAATGCCGCGCGACAATCGCCAAATCCTTGGCAGACAGTTGATTTTCTTCCTCGGCTCCCGATCCGGGGTAGCGATTGTCACCTAAGAACGCATTGTTTAAACCGGTGCTAGTGATGATTGTGCCGTCTGTTATCCCCCAAGTCGTCAATTGTGCTCTCATCAGATCGACAAAGGTGGCTTCGCTCCCGGCGACTTTCTCCGCTAAGGCCATCACAGCCGCGTTAGCCGATTCTAAAAAGACCGCTTCAATCAAGTTTTTGACTGAATACGACTGCCCTTCATAGAGCAATACATTCGATAGTTGCCAATTTTGGCTAAGTGCTGACGTTTCAGCAGATATCGTCACTTGATCGGTCATGCTTAATTTACCAGTGCGAATCTGATCGTAGATGATATACATACTCAAAAGCTTTGTCGTCGATGCAATGTGTAGCGGCGTTGTCGCATCTTGTTCATAAAAAATTTTTCCTGTGTCGCTATCAATGGCAATCGCGGCTTTTGCTTGAATGGCCAGTGGTGTCTCTTCCTGTGCTTGGACGACTGGCGCCAGAACACATGAGCCAATTACGCAGAACAACAGTAGATAGATACGAATTCTTTTGTGCATCGCTTAACTCCTAGCTATACTTTTTTTACAAATTGATGGTGGCATTTGGAGCAGGTGACTTTAATCTTGCCACGCCCTTTTGGTGCTCGGATACTTTGCTTGCATTTTGGGCAACGGAAATAGACAAACTGTTTTCTTTGCTCGTAGGCTTGTTTTTTGATGCGGAAAAACGTGCGTAAGCCTTTTGTGCGTGCCAGAAATTTTTTGTTTTCATTGCTACGGATATACACGCGCTTGGAGAAAAAGCGGAAATACGCATAAATAAACAGCGCATACCCGATCCATTTTATCGCACTCAGCCAGGAGAAGGCGCTCAGAAGAATACAGACGACTGCCATGGACAAGGCTACCTTATTGATCTCATCCATACTTCCATATCTACCGCGCATAAATTCTTGAAATCGTTGCATCCACTTCATGTTATCGTTCCTCTTTCTTTCAATACTGCCTTTATTTTATCATGCCGAATCGTTCGCCTCAATCGGATTTCTGTGAGTTCTATCATTTACTGGGCACACTTCTTGACTTTCCTTAAGAAAAATTTTAGATTTTACTTGTTATCAATTAAAAGGAAAGAGGTTTCAAAATGAAAAAAAGTTTCGTTATTTCACTTTCAATACTATGTTCCCTACTCATTTTTGCTGGCTGTAGTTCTTCAACCAGTTCATCTGATACAGCCACAACGGATACCAATTGGGAGAAAATCGAAAAAAACAAGACTCTTACTGTTGCCACATCAGGCACGCTTTATCCTGCATCGTACTACAACGATGACAATCAATTAGTCGGGTATGATATTGATGTTATCAAAGAAGTTGCGAAGCGTTTAGACTTAAAAGTAAAAACAGTCGAATACAACGTCGACGGTCAACTCGCAGCCGTCCAAAATGGATCCGCTGACTTAATCGCCAATGACATGTCCATCAATGAAACACGTGCAAAAAAATACACTTTAAGCTCACCAATCAAATGGTCATTCGGTAGTATGATCGTTCGTAAAAGCGACAACTCTGGCATCACTTCTTTTGATGACCTTAAAGGCAAGAAAGCAGCCGGAGAAGCCACAACCAACTATATGAAAATTGCTGAATCTATGGGCGCTACCTTAGTGAGCTATGATAATGCGACCAATGAACAATACTTAACAGATGTCGCAAACGGCCGAACAGATGTCATCTTAAATGATTACTATTTACAAAAAATGGCTACTGCAGCTCTTCCCGATGTGCCAGTCAAGATTTTACCTGATATGTATTTCAATCTATCGTCATCTGGTTTCTTGATGAAAAAAACAAGTACCACATTAGAAAAGAAAATCAATCAAACCATAGCGGATATGGAAAAAGATGGCACCTTACAAAAAATATCTGAAACGTATTACTACGCAGATGTTACTCAAAAACCGACTGAAAAAATTGAAAAAACATTTGATGTGGATCAACAATGACGCCTACTTTTTACATTCCGACGATTGATTTTCAGTTAATTTGGCAATCCTTACCGTATGTTCTTAAAGGCATTCCCTACACGTTAGGAATTGCCTTGATCAGCTTTATTATCGGAAATCTTTTGGCGATTGCCTTCACCTTGCTTTTGGAACGGGCGATTTCTCCCGTTCGATGGTTTATTCGTTTTTACGTGTCCTTTTTACGAGGCATCCCGATGATTGTCTTGTTGTTTTTATTTTATTTTGGCATGCCCGTTCAGTTGACTGCCATCCAAGCTAGCTGTCTCAGCTTTTCGCTCTCATCAAGTGCCTTTTTGACCGAGATTTACCGCGGAGCACTCGCGGGTGTCGATAGCGGACAACGTGATGCTGGCTATGCGCTAGGCTTTTCTTACTATCAACTGATGCGTCAAGTTATTTTCCCGCAAGCTTTCGTTACTGCTGTACCGGCCCTAGGAAATGTGGCGATGGATGTGTTAAAAGGAACGTCGCTGACTGCGATGATTTCGGTACCTGACATTTTTCAGCTTGCCAAAATTGTCGGTGGGCGCCAATTTGATTTCTTTAGTATGTATATTTTGGTCGGTATTCTTTATTGGCTCTTGTGTTTATTGATTGGTGCGGGACAGAAAAAAGCCGAAACCTATTTACTTAAAAAAGTAGGCATCACCAATTAGGTTGTATCAAAAGCGTTAAGCTCCGAGCGATAAGATCAGAAAGCCCAAAAATTGACCCTCAAATTTTTGGGGATTTTTGACTTATAGCCGAGAGAGCTGCTTTTGTAACACCGTTGATTTAGGTTGTATCAAAAGCGGGTTGCTACGAGCGAAAAAATCAGGAAAGCCACAAGTTGTGTCATAAACTTGTGGCTTTCCTGATTTTTTTATATCTTAATTGTCTAACTTAATTTGACAATTAATATAAACAAAAATATCTAATTTTATGAAATTGTTAAAATGAATTACAGCATAAGAACGTGCTTCCGTTTCAATAAATGATATATCGCTAAGTTCATCTATAAAAAGGTGAATAAACTTATCTTTTGAGTATAATTCTTTGAGTAAAATTCTTAAACCTATGTCTGAAAAAGGGTCTTCATTTTGTGCCGCTATAGAGCCTCCAAGAAAAATACCATCTATTCCCGAAAAATTCTGAACCTTTTGAATTAATACTTTTAAAAGTTCATGTCTGCTTCTTATGAGCTCCTCTTTATTCATAATTCACCTTCCTTTTATTTATTTGAGGCTAGTTTTTTTCCAGTCCCTTTTCCTTTTTTAAGGTTTAAAGTCCTGGAATATTTGGTGGTTTATTATCGAACAACAGATAGTACATGATTTTTTAAGCTATTTAATTCCTTTTCTCTATCTTCTTTAATCGTGTATTCCTCTTTATCTATTTTTAATTTATTTACTTGTGAAATCTCTACTTCCTGCACTACCTCACCGTTGTTATAAAAGTCTATTTTATAATCATATTTTTTTTGATCTGGAGTCAATTCTATATCAAAATTTTGTGTATTTTCGTCTTTCTCACCTAATGTAGCATTAATATTTCCTATCAATGCTTTTAAAAAATTTTGATCCTCCGCTTCCCACGATCTATCTTTTTCATTCTCAGATTTTACTAAAATTACAACCTTATCAACTTTATCTGCTGTAATTATGGGATCATTAGTCTGTTTACAAGAAGTCAGAATTACCATGTAAGCAATTGATAACATCAGAATAATTAATTTACTTTTTTTCATTTCCACTTTCTCCCTTCTAAAATTATTCATATGAGGTAAATTAATTTATATAAATAGCAATTAATTATAATGAAGTTTTAATATTATTTGCTATTTATCTAGAAAGCGGTTACAATGTTTGTGAGTTAACTCTAAAACTATTATATCAAGGAGATGAAAAATTGAAAACAAAATCGTTCATTGCTTCAATATTACTTTGTTCTTCTCTTTTAGGTGTTTTAGGTTTCAGCACGTTGGCAACAAATACTGTCTCTGCTAGCGAAGTGCCAAAAATAGAAATTGCTACTGAAGAATTGGACTTAAATTCTGACCAGGTAACAATTTCAGAAAATATGACAAGAGACGAAGTAATACAGTCAATTTCTAATGAGTTTGGCATTTCTAAAGAACAAGCTGAACAGAGTATTTCTTCAAACAGCTCACAAATGAGGCGTCAAGTAGCTGACGAAAACTTTGTCTTATTGCGGGCTGCTTGGCAAGATCACCAAATTAATAATAGTGTTGAAGGTGGAACTGCATATTTTTATTGTAGAACTACTGAAAGTGGCTGGTTTAGAGCTATAAAAGAAATTATTTATGCTGGATTTAATCATCCTAAATATGGATTTTCAGGCACTCTACAGTATGGACTTCCTGATCCTAACCGTATTCACTACACATTAAACGGTGCACTATACAGCCATGCGACAACAAGTATTTCAGGTGGTGGTAGTGTGGGGGTAAATGGTGTTGGAACTGTTAACCTTAGTGCAACTGTAACAAGCAACTTTATTAAAAATGTTTTTGTGACTAAAGACGTAAGCTTTTAGAATTAAATTCTTTTGTACCACAAAAAAAATAGAACCCTGAAAGAACATGATTCAAGGGTTCTCTTTTTTTATTAGAGACCTGGAAGCTTAGGTATTTTGGGTATTGATGGTATAAGTGGCTGCAAACTTTCCAATTTTTGTTGAATTGCTTTAAATTCAGGGGTTTCTTGGTGTTGATTTTGAACCATT
>OMJG01001408.1_pt1 | contig 13929 bp, 13 predicted proteins | sample 1646431 | NCBI WGS metagenome assembly OMJG01 (sample SAMN03771674, study PRJEB25209) | food metagenome | isolation source: Cotija cheese | place: Mexico:Jalisco,Michoacan | collected 2011-12-12
GGTTCCAGCCCAGGCCTGCCAGGCCCACCACGTCACACCCTGGTGGGCCGGAGGGTCCACATCCATCGACAATCTGGTGCTGGTGTGCCGCCACCACCACGGCGTCATCGAACCCCACCGCTACGATCCCGCCGCCGACCAGTGGCACATCACCTTCGACCCCGACACCGGACGGCCGAGAGTCATCCCACCGGCCCGGATGCGCCGTGACCTCCCACAAGCCCCGAATGCTGGGGAGGGCTCTGCCCAGAACCGGAACAAGGGAGCGGCGACGCCCGAAGAAGCAGAACCCGGGAACGGCGGAGGTCACGGACAGGACCTGCAGGAGAACTCCGCCCACCGCCCCGAAACGGGCACCGGGTGTCAGGAGACACTCATCGCCTGAGGCCGGGACTGGGGTCCGGCGGGAAGTGTGCAGGACCGGAAGCCCCGGCCACGGAGTGCGGGTCAGGTTGGGAGGCCGGGATTGGGGTCCGGCGGGAAGTGCGCGGGACTGGAAGCCTCCGGCCTTGGAGGATGGGTCAGGTTGGGGGCGCTGGGGCATAGGCTTGCCCGCGCCATGCCAGATTCCTCCAGTGCCTCGACCACGCCGAGCAACCAGCAGCCCCCGAGCCAGCCGTCCTCGGGTCTGGCCCACGACCGCCACGGTCAGGAGGTCACCGTCAAGCGGGCATGGTCGGCGCTGTGGGCCGTCATCATCGGGTTCTTCATGCTGATGGTCGACCAGACCATCGTCACCACCGCCCTCCCGGCCACCATGCGCGCCCTCGGTACCGATCTGACCGGCGGCGTCTGGGTCACCAGCTCCTACCTCCTCACCTACGCCGTCCCGCTGCTCATCAGCGGCCGCCTCGGCGACCGCTTCGGCCCGCGCAACGTCTACCTGGCCGGGATGGCGATCTTCACCCTCGCCTCCCTTGCCTGCGGGCTATCGGCCAATATCGAGATGCTCATCGCGTCGCGCGCCCTCCAGGGCATCGGCGCCGCCCTCATGAGCCCGCAGTCGATGACCGTCATCACCCGGCTCTTCCCGGCCCGCAGCCGCGGCGCAGCCATGGGCATCTGGGGCGCCACCGCCGGCGTCGCGGGATTCGTCGGACCCATCCTCGGAGGCCTGCTGGTTGACGCCTTCGGCTGGGAATGGGTGTTCTTCGTCAACGTCCCGGTCGGCATCATCGGGCTGTGGCGCGCATGGGTGGCCGTCCCCGAACTGGAACGTCACTCCCGCAGCCTCGACTGGCTGGGCGTCATCCTGTCAGGCATCTCCATGGCTCTGCTGGTCTTCGGCATCCAGGAGGGGCAGCGGTTCCACTGGGGCACCATCTCCGGCTTCCTGTCGGTGCCCCTGCTCATCGGCCTCGGTGCGCTCTTCATGGTGGTCTTCGTCGTCTCCCAGACCCGCTGGGCCCGGACCCGCGCAGGCCGCACGAGCGGCGTCGACCCACTGGTGCCGCTCAGCCTGTTCCGCAACGTGAATTTCACCCTGGCCAACCTCGCCATCTTCTTCGTCGGTATGACCGTCACCGCGATGAGCCTGCCCACCGCCGTCTACCTTCAGCAGGCGCGCGGCCTCTCCCCGACCCTGGCCGCCCTGGTGCTGGTGCCCACCGCCCTGTTCTCCGCGGTGCTCTCACCCCTGGTGGGCAGGAGACTCAACCACCTGCGCTCCGGACGGATCGCCATGGTCGGCACCGGGCTCACCGCCCTGGCGAACCTCGGCTGGTCGCTCACCATGAACAGCACCACCGCCTTCTGGGTGTTCTGCGTGCTCGCCGGAGTGATGGGTATCGGCGCCGCCCACATGTGGTCGCCCATCTCACTGACCTGCACCCATGACCTCGGCCAGGACGAGGCCGGCGCGGGATCGGGAGTGCACAACGCCGTCCGCCAGGTCGGCTCGGTGCTCGGATCCGCCCTCATCGCGATGATGATGGACGCCCGGGTCACCGCCCGTGGGGACCTGGCCCGCGGGCTGGGGGAGTCCCTGCTGCTGCCGGTGGCGTCGGCGGCCTTCGCCACCGTCTGCGTCCTGTTCTTCCGCGATCACCGCGGATCCGCCTTCGCTGATCCCAGCGCCCCTGACCCTGCCTCCGCTGATCCCGCCTCCACCGACCGCTGAGGCGAGCGGCCGCGTCGCTTCCCTACACTGACCTCATGCGCATCGCCATCGGAGGTTTCGCCGGGCTGCTGGGCACCGCTCTGGTCCAGGAGCTGCGCAGCCAGGGCCACGACGTCGTCACCCTCACCCGCCACGAACCGATCCAGCCGTCCGACCGCCGCTGGGATCTCGACACCCTGTCCATCGCCCCACCCTTCCTCGACGACGTCGACGCCGTGATCAACCTTGCCGGCGAGCCGATCGCCGGGGGACGGTGGACCGAGGAACGCAAGTACCGCATCGTCACCTCCCGCATCGACACCACGCGGATCATCACCCGGGCCCTGGAGAGCTCCTCGCGGTGCAAGATCTTCCTCAACGGCTCGGCCGTCGGCTACTACGGCCCCCGCGGCGACGAATGGGTCTGCGAGGACGATGACGCCGGTGAAGGGTTCCTCGCCGAGGTGTGCCTGCGCTGGGAGACGGTGGCCGCCGAGGCCCCCGACGACGTCCGGACCGTCACCCTGCGCACCGGCCAGGTGATCGCGCCCGCCGGAGGGTTCCTCGCCAAGCAACGCCCCCTGGTGAGGCTGGGACTCGGCGGGCAGATGGGATCGGGGCGGCAGTACCTGTCGTGGATCAGCCTGCGAGACCACGTCGCCGCGATGATCGCCGCCCTCACCGACGACCGGGTCCGCGGGCCGGTCAATCTGGTTGCCCCCGAACCGGTGCCCAACTCGGACTTCATCGATGCCTTCGCCAGCGCCATGCACCGGCCCCACTTCGTGCGCTTCCCCACCCCCGCGGCCAAGCTGGTGTTCGGATCCCAGCTGGTGGAGGAGGCCCTGCTCACCGGCCAGCGGGTCCGTGGCGACGTCCTGAAGGCCATCGGTTTCGAGTTCCAGGACGCCACCATCGACGCCGCCATCGCCACCGCACTGCGCCAGACGCGATGATGGCGCGGCGAGACGGATACACCCCGGTCGTCACCTGGACCCTCATCGGGGTCTGCGTGCTGATCTGGCTGGGGGAGCTGGCGATCCCGGGCTTCATCAATACGATCGCACTCAGCGCCGCCGCCGGGAAGACCGAGCCGTGGCGGTTCCTCACCTCCGCCTTCGCCCACTCGACCAACATCACCCACATCGGCTTCAACATGTTCGCGCTGTGGTCCCTGGGACGGGCGCTGGAGCGCTTCCTCGGCCGCGGACGATTCCTGGCCACCTACCTGCTGTCGGCGCTGGCCGGAGGAGCGCTGTTCGTGGTGATGGCCGCCGGCACCGAGTACGGTTCCGCGGTGATCCCCGGCTGGTACGACGGGGTGGTCGGCGCGTCCGGGGCCATCTTCGGCCTGTTCGGCACCCTGCTGGTGGTGCAACGCCGGCTCGGCGGATCGACCAGATCGCTGTGGATGGTGCTGATCCTCAATGTGGCGCTGGTCTTCTTCATCCCCGACATCGCCTGGCAGGCCCACGTCGGAGGATTCATCGCCGGCGCTGCCTGCGGGGTGATCTTCTTCGAGGACACCAAGCGGGTTCAGCGCGGGAAACGGCCCCTCACCTGGTGGGCGCTCGGCGGCATCGCGGTGATCATGATCGTGGCGGTCGTGCTGAAGTACCTGCTCACCACGGTGGCGGGCTGAGATCCTCGCCGGCCCAGCGGGATCGGACCTCCAGGGCTGCAGACATTGTCGAGTTCATGACCGTCATTCCGCATCAAGTCGACAACACCTGCGCCGATCCGAAGACGATCCTGACATCCGCGAGATCCTGCGGCCTGTGACGCACCCGGTGGAGCTCCTCCTGCACCGCCCACAGCGCCCACCAGGGAGCGAACATCTCGCCGTCCCGGGTCAGGGCGCGCCGCCTGCGGGTGGCGACGTCCACCTCGATCCAGATGGTGGTGGTCGCCAGGGCCGCCGACGCCGGGGTGAGGGCGCCGCAGGCCTCGACCAGAACCGGCTCGTCGGGGTCGAGGAGGCGCCGCTCACCGGGGGCGTCCGCCTGCCAGTCCCACATTCGGTACCCCGGGTCGTGGGCCGCCAGGATCTGCTCGGGAATCACCGTCCAGGCGGCCGACAGCCCCAGCCAGCCGGGATAGAAGTCGTCGTGGACCAGCTGCCAGGCGCTCCCGGATGCGGCCTCCAGCTCCCCGGCCAGCCGATTCGCCAAGGTGGTCTTGCCCGAGCCGGAGCCGCCGTCGACGATCACCACCGGCCGGGCGGCGCCGGCGTCGGTCAGAATCCGTTCGGCGAGAACGGCCAGCAGATCAGGACGATCGGGGGAGACGGCGATGGGCACGGGGCTCATCATGCCCGACAGTGAACCCGACTCCTGCGGGCAGTGATAGGACGGCGTCCCACTGGTATGGTCGTGGCCGTCGACAGGGGAGCGAGCAATCGCTGAGAGTGCCCATCGTGGGCAGACCCTCGAACCTGATCCGGGCCTCCAGCGGGAGGGCGATACCGGCGTAGGGAGTCGAGCACCTCTCCGGGCCACGAGCCCAGCCCCTCCTTGCAACAGGAGGATCCATGTTCCACCACCGCAGGCGCCATGCAGGTCTGGCGCTGCTGGTCACCGCCGCACTCGCACTGGCAGCGTGCGGCTCCTCGGGCTCCGGGAGCGGGGCCACAGCGTCGCAGACCCCCTCCAAGGAGGTCACCGTCATCACCCACGACTCCTGGAATATGAGCAAGGACGTCGTCGCCGAGTTCACGAAGAAGACCGGCTACACGCCCAAGTTCGTCGCTCAGGGAGACGCCGGCGCCGTCGTCAACCAGCTCGTGCTCACCAAGAACTCCCCGCTGGGCGACGTCGTCTTCGGCATCGACAACACCTTCTCCAGCCGCGCCATCGACGCCGGCGTCATCGATCCCTACACCTCCAAGGCCCTGCCCGCCTCGGCCAAGGAGGCCGCGAAGGCCACCGAGAACACGCTGACGCCGATCGACCAGGGCGATGTGTGCGTCAACGCCGATGACGCCTGGTTCGCCTCCAAGAAGCTCGCCAAGCCCACCAGCCTCGACGACCTCACCGAACCCGCCTACAAGAACCTGCTCGTCGTGCCCAGCCCCGCCACCTCATCGCCGGGCATGTCCTTCCTGGCCGCGACCGTCGGCGCCAAGGGGGAGTCCGGGTGGAAGGGCTACTGGTCCAAGCTGAAGAGCAACGGCGTGAAGGTCGACAAGGGCTGGGAGGACGCCTATAACGTCGACTTCTCCGGTGGCGAGGGCAAGGGCGCCTACCCGCTGGTGCTGTCCTACTCCACCTCGCCGGCCTTCACCATCAGCAAGGACGGAAAGACGTCGTCCACCTCGGCGCTGCTGAACACCTGCTTCCGCCAGACCGAGTACGCCGGGGTCATCAAGGGCGCGAAGAACACCGCCGGGGCCAAGGCCTTCATCGACTTCCTGCTCTCCAAGGACGCCCAGGCCGACATCCCCGGCCAGATGTACATGTACCCCATCGACTCCACCGTGAAACTGCCGGCCGAGTGGACGAAGTTCGCCCCGCTGGCGGACAAGCCCTTCACCGTCGATCCGCAGACCCTCGCCAAGAACCGCAGCACGTGGGTCAAGGAGTGGACGGCCACCGTCCAGGGCTGAGATCCGAGATGCCGACACGTATGAGACACCGGTCAGGATGAGCGGTGACGTGAGAGCCGCGACCCGCCGGCAGCCTCATTCCGGGCGCACCGGAATGCGGCTGTGGCGCGCCTGCTGGGTGCTCGCCGGGGCGGTGGCACTGGGGTTCCTGGTGATCTTCTTCGCCGCCCCCGCCGCCAACCTCATCGCCAAGGGATTCGTCGACGAGGCCGGCAACCCCACCTGGCAGGTGATGGCGTCGACCTTCGAGTCCTCACGCACCTGGCGGATCATCCGCTTCACCCTCGGCCAGGCGGGGCTGGGAACCGCCCTGTGCCTGCTGCTCGGCATCCCCGGCGCCCACCTGTTGTACCGGGTGCGCTGGCCGGGCAGGACTGTTGCCCGCGGCCTGGTGTCGGTGCCCTTCGTGCTGCCGACCGTCGTGGTCGGCGTGGCCTTCCGCACCCTGCTGGCCTCCAACGGCCGGCTGGGATTCCTCGGCCTGGACGGATCCTGGCAGGCCATCACCGCCGCCCTGGTGTTCTTCAACTACTCGGTGGTGGTGCGCACCGTCGGGTCCACCTGGTCGCAGCTGGATCCGCGGCGCGGCGAGGCCGCCGCGGCTCTGGGGGCCTCGCCGGCCCGGGTGTTCCGCACTGTCACGCTGCCGGCCCTGGGCCCGGCCATCGCCTCGGCGGCATCGGTGGTGTTCCTGTTCTGCGCCTCGGCCTTCGGCGTGGTGCTGGTGATGGGCGGCACGAAGTACTCCACCCTGGAGACCGAGATCTACCTGCAGACCGTCGAGTTCCTCGACCTGCCCACCGCCTCCTCACTGGCTATCGTCCAGCTGCTCGTCGTGGCGCTGTGCCTCTACCTGTCGGGGTGCGCCCAGCACCGCATGCAGCGCAGTCTGGGCAGCGCGACGCCGCGGCTGCTGCCGTTCCGCCCGCGACGCGATCTGGGACCGGCCCTCCTCACCGTGCTGGTGGCCGTGCTGCTTCTGCTCGCGCCGGTGCTGACCCTCGTGGAGCGCTCGTTGCGTGTCGGAGAGAACTGGTCGCTGGGCAACTACCGGGCGCTGGGCGGGGTGGGCGACTCCGGGATGATCGTCAGCGTCTGGCAGGCCCTCGGCAACTCGTTGACGACGGCCGTCCAGGCCACCGTGCTGGCGGTGGGGCTGGGTGTCATCGTGGCGCTGCTGCTCTCGCGGCGTCCGGCGTCACGCTGGGGCCGGGCCGGGAGATCGCTGGCCGACGGGCTGTTCATGCTGCCGCTGGGGGTCTCGGCGGTCACCGTGGGATTCGGATTCCTCATCACCCTGGACCGCCCGCCGCTGGACCTGCGCAGCTCCCCGATCCTGGTGCCGATAGCCCAGGCGATGGTGGCGATCCCCCTGGTGGTAAGGGTGCTGCTGCCCTCGGTGAGGGGCATCGATCCGCGCCAGCAGGAGGCGGCCGCCGCCCTCGGCGCGGCGCCGTGGCGGGTGCTGGGCACCATCGACCTGCCGGTGCTGGGACGCGGTCTCGGGCTGGCCGTCGGATTCGCCTTCTCCACCTCACTGGGTGAGTTCGGGGCGACGTCGTTCCTGTCGCGGCCCGACCACATGACCCTGCCGGTGGCGATCGGCCGGCTGATCTCCCAGCCCGGGGCGCAGAACTACGGCATGGCGATGGCGGCGTCGGTGATCCTGGCGGCGATGACCGTGATCGTGATGAGTGTGGCCGAGACGATGAGGCCTGGAGAGGTGACGCCATGGTGAGTGAGTCCCGGGGACTGTCGGTCGAGAACCTGACCGTGATCTATGAGCCCGGCGCCGCCCCCGCCGTCGACGCCGTGTCCCTGGACGTGGTCCCCGGGCAGATCGTGGCCCTGCTGGGCGCCTCGGGCTCGGGCAAGTCCTCGCTGCTGCGCGCGGTCGCCGGGCTGGTGAGACCGTCATCGGGGGCCGTGCGGTGGAACGGTGCCGACGTCGGCGGGGTACCGGTGCACCGGCGCGGCTTCGGGCTGATGTTCCAGGACGGGCAGCTGTTCCCGCACCGCAGCGTCGCCGGAAACATCGGCTACGCGCTCAACCACCTGCCGCGGGCCCGACGCCGTGCCCGGGTGGCAGAACTGCTCGAACTGGTCGGGCTGGAGGGCTACGGCGAGCGGGCCGTCTCGCAGATCTCCGGGGGTCAGGCCCAACGGGTGGCGTTGGCCAGATCGCTGGCCGCAGAGCCCCGGCTGCTGCTGCTCGACGAGCCGCTGTCCAGCCTCGACAAGGCGCTGCGCTCCCGGCTGGCCTCCGACATCCGGGCGATGGTCACGGCCACCGGCACGACCACGGTGCATGTCACCCACGACCAGGACGAGGCCTTCGCGGTCGCCGATCTGGTCGGCGTCATGGAGGACGGTCGACTCGTCCAGCTCGATGCTCCGGCTGCGCTGTGGAGCCATCCCGCCGATGCCGGGGTGGTGGAGCTGCTGGGCCAGGGGCCGGTACTGGGCTCCGAGCAGATGGAGGCATGGTTCGGGGTGACGGCATCGGGTGAGGCCGCGCTGGCCCCCGGATCCCTGGTCGCTGAGGGGCCGGCGTCGGGATCGACGGGCCTGGAGGCCGAGGTGGTGGCCTCCCGCTTCGCCCGAGGCAGCACGGAGCTGGAGGTGCGGCTGCCCGACGGGCGGACCGCCGAGGCCGGCGCCGACATGGAGCATCGGCCCGGGGACCGGGTCCGCGTCTCGGTGCGGCCGGACGCGCTGGTCCGGCTGGGCACGCCGTCGAGTCATCACGGCCAGTAGCGCCCCAGTCCAGCGGAGCTGATGGCGGCGTCGTAGCGTCGGGGCATGAGCGATACGACAGGGGGGGACCGAACAGCGTCCTGGCTTTCCCACCAGTGGGCCCGCGGCGCAGGTGGCCATCGACGACTTCCCGCAGGCGTGGCGTGAGGTCATCGAGTCCGCGCCGGATGTCTCCGGGTCCCCGGTCCTCGGCGCACCGGTGCGCTACGACCACGACGGCACCGCCTGCGAGGGGTACCTCGCATGGAAGCCCGCCTACATCTCCGCCGAGCACCCGCGCCCTGCGGTGATGCTCGTCCACGACTGGTTCGGGGTGGGGGTCAATATTCAGGCGCGGGCGGTGATGGCCGCCCGGCTGGGCTATGTGGCCTTCGCCCCCGACGTCTACGGTGCGGGCGTGCGGCCCCGCAACGCCCAGGATGCCTCCGCCGAAGCAGCCGGGTTCTATGCCGATCTGGATCTGTTCCGGGGGCGTCTCCAGGCCGGGCTGGACTGGCTGAGTGCCCAGCGGGGGGTTCACGGCGCCAAGATCGCGGCGGCCGGGTACTGCTTCGGCGGCACCGGCGTCCTGGAGTTCGCACGCTCAGGGGCCGACCTGTGCGGGGTGGCGCCGGATTCATGGGCGGTTGCTCTCCCACGAACCCTCAGACGCCGGCCAGATCCGGGGCAAGGTGCTCATCCTCGCCGGCGGTGACGACCCGGTCAGCCCGGACTCGGCGCTGCTGGCCGTCCTCAATGAGCTGCGCGACGCCGGGGTGGACTGGGAGCTGGACATGTACGGCGGTGCGCCCCACGCCTACACCATCGCCGGGGCGCCGTCATTCCGGGCCGAGGCGGATCGGCGGACCTGGCTCAGCCTCACCGACTTCCTGTCCCGAGTGCTCTGAGACCGGGTGTCGTGAGTCGGGAGCTCTGATTCATGGGACGGATTTCCCGCTCAACGGGCCATTTCGTCGCCATGGGGACGAAACCCCCCGTTGAGCGGGAAATCCGTCTCGTCACAGTCTCAACACGGACCCCTCGCGGTGGATGAGGCCGTCGTCCAGCAGGGTTCCCAGACACTTCTCGGCCTGGTGGCGCTTCGGCCAGGATGTCAGGGCCACCTCCACGTCCACACCTGCCACCGCATTGCGCACCAGGTCCAGGATCACCCCGCGGCACTGCCGGTCGGTGCCCTTCCACGCCTGCCCGCGCCGGACCGGCGCGCCGTCGGTCGGTTTCCCAGCCTCCAGCCAGCGGCAGTGGCCGGCCACCGGGCACTGCTCGCACAAGGGGTTGCGGGCCACGCACACCAGCGCCCCCAGCTCCATCGAGGAGACCGCCCAGCGCGCCGCATCGTCGTCAGACTCCGGCAGCCACTTCGCCGCCAGATCCCGGTCGGCGCGCGATGTCGCCGAACCGCAGTTGGCCACCCCGGTCTCCACCCGGGCCAGCACCCGGCGCACATTGGTGTCCAGCACCGCCGCCCGGCCACCGAAGGCGAAGGACACCACCGCAGCGGCGGTGTAGTCGCCGATCCCCGGCAGCTCGATGAGCTCCGCGTAGGTCGAGGGCACGACGCCGTCGAACCGCTCGGCGATCGCCACCGCGGCCGCATGCAGCCGCAGCGCCCGGCGCGGATATCCCAGCCGTCCCCAGGCGGCCACCGCGGCGCCGGCTTCTTCCTCGGCCAGATCGTCGGGGGTGGGCCAGCGACCCATCCACTCGGTCCACGGTCCCACGACGCGCGACATCGGCGTCTGCTGGCTCATCACCTCGCTGACCAGCACACCCCATGCCGTGGTGCCCGGGCGGCGCCATGGCAGATCGCGGCCGTGCTCGCCGTACCAGGCCGAGCAGGCCGCGATCACCTGTGCGCGTTCATTCCGGGTGAACGGCGCGATGCTGATGGCCAAGCCTCAGCCGATCACCTTCGCTGCCGCCGCGGCCGCGCCCGGCAGCGCGTCGGAGAACACCTGAAGGGCCTGATCGTCGTGGGCGTCGGAGAGGAACCAGGCCTCGAAGCAGCTCGGCGGCAGGTTCACCCCGGCGTCCAGGATGGAGTGGAAGAAGGCCGTGTAGGCCTCGGCGTTCTGCGCCTGGGCCTGGTCATAATCGGCCACCCCGTCGCGTGCCGGAGCCTCGCCCATGAAGACGCTGAACAGATTAGAGGCGTTGTTGATGACGAAGGGCACCCCGGCGGCTCCCAGCCCCTCGGCCAGCACCTGCCGGTACTGCTCGGAGCGGTCGTCGAGGCGCTGGTAGACGTCGTCGGTGGCCAGCTGCAGGGTGCGCAGCCCGGCGATGGTCGCCAGCGGATTGCCCGACAGGGTCCCCGCCTGGTAGACGGGCCCGGTCGGCGCCAGCAGGTCCATCACCTCGGCGCGCCCACCCAGGGCCGCCAGCGGCATGCCGCCGCCGACCACCTTGCCGAAGGTGAACAGGTCCGGCTCGTAGCTCTCGCCACGCTCCTGCTGGAACCCCCAGAACCCGGACGGCCCGCAACGGAACCCGGTGAGCACCTCGTCGATGATCATCATGGCGCCGTGCTCAGCGGTGATCCGCCGGATCGCCGCGTTGAACCCGGGCCTGGGAGGTACCACGCCCATGTTGGCCGCCGAGGCCTCCACGATGACCCCGGCGATCTCATCGCCACGAGCCTCGAAGGCGGCCTGCAGGGCCGCCTCGTCGTTGTAGGGCAGCACCAGGGTCGACGCCGTGATGCCGGCCGGCACGCCGGCCGAGCCGGGCAGTCCGGCGGTCGCCACACCGGAACCGGCAGCGGCCAGCAGACCGTCGGAGTGGCCGTGGTAGTTACCGGCGAACTTGACCACCAGGTCGCGCCCGGTGGCGCCGCGGGCCAGCCGGATCGCCGTCATGGTGGCCTCGGTGCCAGTGGAGACGAAGCGCACCCGCTCGGCCGGCGCGACCCGGCGTCGCACCTCCTCGGCGAGCAGCGTCTCGGTGGCCGTCGGCGCCCCGAAGGACAGCCCCTTGGCGGCGGCGTTCTGCACCGCGGCGACCACCTCGGGGCGGGAGTGGCCCAGCAGCGCCGGGCCCCAGGTGCACACCAGGTCGAGGTAACGGGTGCCCTCGGCGTCCCACAACCAGGGCCCGGACGCCTTCTCGATGAAGCGCGGCACCCCTCCCACCGATCCGTAGGCGCGGACGGGGGAGTCCACCCCTCCGGGGATGACGGACCTCGCCTCGTCGAAGAGTTCGGAGTTGGTGCTCACTGGTGTCCTTCCTGAAACCTGGAGATGGATGTCGGGCCCGCGCTCAGCGCAGCAGCCCGGCGGCCTCGATGGAGAAGTAGCTGAGGATGACGTCGGCGCCGGCCCTGGCGATCGACGTCAGCGACTCGACGATGCAGCGCTGCCGGTCGATCCAGCCGTTGGCGGCGGCGGCCTCCAGCATGGCGTACTCGCCGGAGACCTGGTAGGCGGCCACCGGCACCTGGGAGATCTCGGCGACGTCGGAGAGCACGTCGAGGTAGTGGGAGGCGGGCTTGACCATCACCAGATCGGCCCCCTCGGCCAGATCCAGCAGGGTCTCCCGCAGCCCCTCGCGGCGGTTCGCAGGATCCTGCTGGTAGGCCTTGCGGTCGCCCTTCAGTGACGAGTTCACGGCTCCGCGGAAGGGCCCGAAGAAGGCCGAGGCGTACTTAGCGGAGTAGGCGAGGATCGAGACGTCGGTGAATCCCTCGGCGTCCAGGGCGTCGCGGATCACCGCGATCTGGCCGTCCATCATCCCCGAGGGGGAGACCATGTGCGCCCCGGCGCGGGCCTGGGACACCGCCATCTCGGCGTAGAGCGGCAGGGTCGCATCGTTGTCGACGGTGCCGTCGGGGCGCAGCGCCCCGCAGTGGCCGTGATCGGTGAACTCGTCCAGACAGGTGTCGGCGCAGATCACCAGGTCGTCGCCGACGGCGTCGCGGACGGCCTCGATGCCCTTGTTGAGGATGCCCTCGGGATTCCAGGCCTCCGATCCGATCTCGTCCTTGCGGGTCGGGACGCCGAACAGGTCGATGCCGCCGATACCGGCCTCCACACACTGCTCGGCGAGCTTCTTGATGGACTCGGTGGTGTGCTGGTACTGGCCCGGCAGGGTGGTGATCTCGCGGGCCTCGTCGATCCCCTCGGCGACGAAGGCCGGCAGCATGAGCTGGGCGGGGGCGACGCGGGTCTCGGCGACCATCCGGCGCATCGCCGGGGTGGTGCGCAGCCGACGGGGACGATCCATCGGAACCAGGGCGGGGTTGAGGGTGCGGGCTGGCAGAGACGTCATGAGATGACACTTTCTACGGCGGTGAGGATGGCCTCGGGGGTGGGGGCGGCGGCGACGGCCGCGGCCGGATGCCCGAGTTCGGACAGGGTGTCGGCGGTGGGCCGGCCCATCGCGACGGGGTGCTGGCGGGCGGTCCAGGACAGCCCGGCGGCGCTCACCAGGGAGTCCAGGGCACGGGCCACCGACGATGAGGTGACGACGACGGCCCCGAAGGCCGGCCAGGCCTGGGCGATCACCTCGGGCAGCTCATCGAGGGGCTCGGTGGTGTACAGGTCGACGCGGGTGACGTCGCAGCCCTGTTCGCGCAGACCATCACCGACGGTCGGCGCGGCGAGCGCGGAGACGGGCAGCAGCACGCGGGCGCCGGGATCGGCCCAGGCGTCCACCAGCCCGGCCCCGGACTGCTGCTGGGGCACCAGGTCGACGTCGACGCCGGCGTCTTTGAGGGCCCGGGCGGTGGCCCGGCCCACAGCGGCGACCTTCAGGGCCAGCCCGTCCAGCAGCCCGGCCTCCTGCAAGATCCGGACGGCGGTGTGGCTGGTGACCACCAACCAGTCCGGCTGGGCGGTGCTGCTGCGGAAGCCGACGGTGCCGAGGGCGCCGACGGTACTGGGGTGGGAGCCGACGGTACTGGGGTGGGTGCCGAGAGCGCTGAGGTGGGAGCCGACGGTGCCGAGGCCGCCGTCGATCTCGACGGTGCGGGTGACGGGCTGGTGGATGACGCCGAATCCGGCGTGCTTGAGGGCCGCGCCGATCCTGTCATGGGCGCCCTGACGGGGCACCAGGACGGGCGGGCGGATGATCCCGGACGGGCCGGCAGTCACGGCAGAACTCACTGTCCCCCCTCGGACTGGGCGGAGTCGGATTGGGTGGAATCGGACGGGGTGGAGGATGCCTGGGTCGAGGGATCCCGGGACACCGACGGCGTGCCCTTGGAGGCGTGCAGGTCGGCGATCCCGGCGGCTCCTTGGGAGAGCAGGTCCTCGGCCACCTGGACACCGAGCTGGTGGGCGGCCCCGGACAGGTCGGCCATCTCCTCGAACTTCGTGGGCAGCGGGGTGGGCAGCTCGAGGGCGGCCTCGGACCGGACGGTGGCCGATCCGTCGACGGCGGCGACCACGGCCTCGCCGCGGGCGTCGACGTAGGAGAAGCGCACCTGGGTGCCCTTGTTCTCGTCGCCGTCGGTGAAGTCCTCGGACAGCCC
>OMJG01001409.1_pt1 | contig 13916 bp, 17 predicted proteins | sample 1646431 | NCBI WGS metagenome assembly OMJG01 (sample SAMN03771674, study PRJEB25209) | food metagenome | isolation source: Cotija cheese | place: Mexico:Jalisco,Michoacan | collected 2011-12-12
TGCTTATTATTTTTAATAATTCATTTCATCAGTACCACTTGATAAAGAACCAAAAGTTTAGACCCATAAGTATAAGAACTGCACCATAATGAGAAAAACTCCATCATGATGCAGTTCTTATTTTCACGCCAAGACTGTTTTTTGATGCTAGTATTGTCTCAGCCCTTTATACCACATATCGAGAACTATATTCTAAGGTTATAATTATGACCAGTATCAAGGTTAAACAAGCTTATCAATAACATCTAAAGCTTTATCTACTAAATATTTTAGTACCACTCTGGCTTTTCTCCGCCAGTATTAGGTTTATTTATTCCAAGAGATTCATGCAAATGCTCTGTAGGATTTTGCACTAGATTAGCTACAACTTTACCTACACTTTTACGAGAAACTTCAGTTCCATTGAAAGTTTCACCTTTTTGAGTAAATTCATAGCTGACCTCGTCTTTATTGGAAAGCCATGCTGGCCGTAAAATGGTATAATCTAAGTCACTTTGTTCAATAGTCTTTGCTGCAGCAGCGTAAGTTGGAAGGTAGCTTTCACCTAACATTTTATTATTCCATTCACCAAACTTACCAGGTACTTCATTATATATTCCAATCGATGAAATCCAAATTAGGCGTTTGACGTCTTTTTTATCCATACCTGCAACAATTTCCTTTGCCTGTTGTTCAATATCCGCCCCTGCAAGATTAGCATAGACGATATTTTGTCCTTCCAAAGCAGACAGCAATTTCTGCTTGTCCAAAACATCTCCTTGAATAAGGGTGCCGCGTCCAGCTTGTTCGTTCGACAGTTTATCTGGATGACGCAAATAGAGAGTCATTTCAACATCATCTTGGCGGCCCAAATATTCTTCTGCGTATTGTGCAATGTGACCAGAAGCACCAAGGACCAATACTTTTTTCATATTATCTAGTTCCTCTCGCTATAATTATAACAACTTGACTTTTAAATTTTATGCCTTTTCACTTTAAAAATTATATTTAGTAAAAGTCTCCAAAACCGTTTATTCTTCTGCCATAAATTCCTTAACTGCTGTTTCACAGATTGCCTGGTCTTCAGTCGTTAGTCCGCCGCTAACACCAATCGCACCTTTGATCTCACCATCAATAACTAATGGGATCCCGCCGGCAAACGAAGCTAATTTTCCATCAAGCATAGTCTCCATTTGGTACAAGGAAGCGCCCGGTTGGATATCCTTGCTGATATCTTTAGTTGGTTCTTTCATGGCAATTGCAGACCAAGCCTTCTTAGGTGCTAATGTCGAGCTGACCAAATTAGCATTTGGCATATGATAGATCATCTGAGGTGTATTGGTAATATCCATCAAACAAATTGTGACACCCGTGCCGATTTCATTGGCTTTAGCAACTGCAGCATCGATGACACGTTCCATTTTCTTGATCTCAAAAAGATTTTCACTCATGATTTTTTTCCTCCATTGTAGTTTGATACTTTTTTACCACTTGCTTTACTATTTTGTTGATCCGATCTTCATAATCTTCATCTCTGGCAATAATATAGAAGAAATCTGATAGTCTATTTACATAACGCTCGATCTCTGGTCTGACTTCATGATCTGCCATATAAGTGATCAAAAGTCTTTCTGCTCGCCGACAAACTGTCCGACACACATGCAGTTGTGCTCCTGAAGCGCTGGCACCAGGTAAAATGAATGACGTCACTTTGGGTAATTTTACGATATATCTATCAATAATGTCTTCCAAATATTTCACATCTTTATCAGTGATGATCTCACTGTGCTTGTAATATTCTTCGGGTGTTCCCGCAGCTAACTCACCTTGTAGTAAAAACATCAGGTGTTCCACGTGTTGTAAATATGCAACGTTTTGCTCAGACACACAGAACTTGTCTGCCAGACTAACATTGGAATTTAGTTCATCAAAAGTTCCATAAGTCTCGACTTGGATCGAATTTTTTGAAACACGTTGTCCATCATACAGACTAGTTTCCCCTTTGTCTCCGCCTTTTGTATAGATTTTCAATTCAGCGACCTCCTATTGCTCATTATCTTTAAAGGGAATGCCCTTAACTAAACGGGCCGCGTTATTGCCTAATTGGCGCAAAACAGTTTGTCCCTCCGTTCTTTTTACGACGAATAATGGCTTGTCCGCATCCATGTTCTTGTAATGCACAACAATTTTTTGAGGGTCATAAGCAAGCCCCACACTTAAACGCGAAGCTTCCGCCGCGTCATAAGCCCGTTTGATCGTGTCATCATCTGCCATCCGCGTCAGCTTATATGGAATCTGCTCTTCTTCAATCCCATATAAAACTTCTTTCAAGTCAGCGGGTATTTGCTTTTGACCAACCGGAGCAAGAGCGCACAAAATCGATGGTTTTTCCGAATTGATTTTCATTTGCCTACCCTCTTTCTTCTGCATAGCGCAAAATCAAACCTGTCGCTACAGCGTTCCTAGGCCCTTCAGCTCCACGCACATTGCCTCGGCCAGCCACTATGTTGTATTGTGATAAACTGTCCGTGACTAGCTGTGGGATCTCAAAATCCAGTGCCGAGCCGCCGACGATCACGACAAAAGGAATGTCACGAATATTACCTGTCGGACTGACATAGCGCAAAGCACGCAAGGCGTTGGTCACAAAAACTCTCTTTTTAGCTGACTGACGGACAGCTTTAATTTTTTCAATGTTCAACTTGCTTGGCAATGGTTCGTAGCCGGTCGGTTTAATTACGACCACTTTGGCAAACAGCTCAGACGGCACGGGTTTTTCGAAAAACTGGACCGAGCTGTCTTCATGTCTGAGTTGAAATAAATTCTCAACTTTGCCTAAGGGATATTTTTTGATGTCCTCAGCTAAATAAGGGTCATTCAACCCGAGCTCAGAGTCAATGATCATCGTGACCATGTCACCTGCCCCTGCCAAATGAATGGCAACTTCAGATCCGTTTTGATCAAGGATGGAAGCATCAGTTGAACCGGCCCCCAAGTCAAGCAAAGCTAGCGGCTTATCCGTGCCGGGTGTCGTCAACGCTCCACGAATCGCTGATTGAGCTTCAGCACCGCCAATCGAGACCGGGACATTTAGCTTCTCATGCAGGGCATTAGCGATTAATTCCATTTGCAGGTGGTCAGACTTGACCATCGAGGCTATCCCGACGGCTTCTTCCATCGAAAATTCATTCGCCATTCCGCCTTGGACCTTGATCGGTACCGAAGTATCAACGGCCAGCAAGTCTTGAATATCGATCTCCTCGATTTTACGGTTAGTCAATTTGCCCATTGTTTGCCGCACGTTTTCTAACATGCCGCCCACATTGGTCCCAGATTCGCCTTGGATATCCTTGACGTCCTTGATCTGACTGACCTTTTGCATGATTGCTGCGGCACCTTTGCCGACATCGACCCTTACTTTCTGGCCATCATCGCCTTGAACAGTAATAGCTCCGGCTGGAATCGTTCGAGCCTTAACATCACCGGTCGGCGTTTTGATGACTACTGCGGACCGATTGCCAATCAACGCCCGTGCAATTGGAACAATATTTTTCGTTTGTTCAGCCGACAAATCAAATAAGGTAGCAATCCCATATGGATTTGACAACTGCGTCACAACTCGTCCTTGTGCCGCCACTTCAACAGCAGCTTGCATATGGAGCGGGACCTTATTGATCAATGCAACTTCATCAACGATCGGGATCTTATTGTCCAAACGATTGTCCACCAAGACCGCATCGTCATTTTGCATGATTGCCGCCGAGATCTGCAAACCATTATGACTGGCCTGATTGAATTTTTTAGCTACAGAGGCAAAATCAGCTTCTTTGGGGACTAAAACGATATACTTTTTATCGTGCGCACTTTGCTCTGCCAACTCATCTAAACTAATCGTATAGCCGGTCGCAGTTCCGACACCGCCGGGAGTTTCCGGGTTATGACCGATCATGGTCGATTCAGTGATGACTGTTTCTGTGATAGTTTCCATAGCTACGTCACCAATCACCGGCGTTGCTTCATTGATAGTAATCAAATCAACATCGGTCAGCTGGCAAGTCGTCTTTTTCAGTACATTATCAATCGACTTTTGAATTCCTAGCAAATTTTGCTTTGTCCCTTTGATCCCTGTCGTGTCTGCGATCCCGGAACCCTTAAACGATACTTGGCCATTCTCACTAACATCCGCCAAGGCCACCTCTGTCGATGAATTACCAATATCAACACCTAATATTCGTTTCATCAATAATCATTCCTTTACTCTCTAACATCATTTAACCTGTATCTGCTAACCTTTAATTGTCACCCTTTAATTTCTTGGCATGTTCATAGTTTTCAGCAGCTTCTTTAAACCAGTTAGCACAAATCGGCGCTTGATACTTGTCTTGTAATTCAGTCGCGATACCAAACAGTTCCTCTTTAGTCGAACGATAAGGACGTAAGGCGTTATACATTTCCAACAGACGATCGTCTGGCACGTTGGTCAATTCAGACGCGCGCTGCAGATTGTTTCTGATCGCCGGCCGCCCCGCATTTTTAGCGATCTCGCCTTGCATCTTAAGTGTCTTTTGTGTGATCCGAAAGTCCTGCGGTGTCACCTTGTGGTTCAACACGTTTTCCAAGTTGATGTCTGCCAGTGTCTTACCGGTTGGCGAAGCAACTTTTTCCGGATGTTTTTTATACAAAGGATAATCCGTATCATCCAGCTCCGTTTTTTTATGTGGAGCCTTTGGTTGACCTTCTTTTTCTTTCAGAGCTTTGATGACACGGTTCGTTATTTCCTGAACCTCTTCGTCTGTAATATTCATTTTTTCACTCCTTAAGCTCGCAAATTATCAAATTTGTCTGGCGTTTTATTTTGGTCTTAGTCTAATTTCAACTCGATTTCATCGGCATCTTTACCAGGCTGTACTCTGCGTGTTTCTTGAATATGCATTAATCCAGACAATGGTTGATACTGGACCCGAGCCATCATGTCGTTAACCGTTGGCACAGGATCAGGTGACATTCCTTTGGCATAGCGGGCCGCATTACGTCCGATGGCACGATAAGTTTCCAACGTCAAGACTGGTGCCTGCGGGAACAGTTCCAGGTTGTCCAAAGGTTCTTGATCTTTTTGATGAATGATCGTAGTCCCCTTAGACTGAATGGCGATACTGATCCCGGAACCTGAAATCTGATCGGCTTCAGCAGCGCAAAAAGAAACATCTGAAGTCCGGTAGATCTTCACTACCCGGAACTTCAAGCCCTCTTCTTCGATGCCCGCGGTCAACTGCCGCAAAACATCCCAGTGCGAAAGGCCTGTTAACGTCTTCTTAAAAACTTCGGCAAAGGCGGGCGAGACCGCGATCACAACTTCTTCTCGGTCATGACCCGTTTTAACAGGTCCAACATGCTTAAACCAGTCAAGCTGTTTAAAATTCGGATCGTTTTCTGGTGTGAAATTTTTCACTTGAGAGACCATGCTTGTCCGTTTGCCTGTCTTTGCTTGTGACTCCTGGTCTTTTTCAAACAAAATCTCCTGATCCATTTGGCTGGTATTTGCAACCACGCTTTTTACGATGCGGTTGACCAAGGCTGTATCTATCTTTTGATTCATCTTGATTATTCACCTCTGTGTTAATTCATATAGTCCTTCATGTTTTGCGGATCGACTGCCCAAGAAATATCTTTGATCTTGTCCCATTTCGGTGCGTCTTCCCACAACCGATAGCCAGTACCTGGACCTTCATAATCATTTTTATCGTTAATTGCTGAAATACAGTTCCAATCTTTACCAAAAATTGCAGAAGTTTGCAGGTAATCGCCCGTCACTTTTTGCTCAGCCAAATGCAAAACCGAATCAGCCACGTCAGTCATGTCAGCGTTATTAAGAGCTTCTATGATATCAACGACGGTGACACCACGATCAAGCAAATCCTGAGCACCTTTCATATCTTGAACCATATCACGTTTTGGAAGGTCATCTGATGAACTGGCGTAAGTGGCTGCTTCGACCTCTTCATCAGTGATCTCTGGTAAACCCAAGCCTTTGAAAACTGCTTGAATCGCGCGGGCACCTTGGTTGCGGACCTTGACAGCTTTTTTTTCACTTAATGGCATAATTCCGCCGTTGACAGCTAAGTCACGTTCCATAGCTAAATAATCATCGTAATCTAAGGCGTCCATATTCGACCCGGCAAAAGTGTTATCCTTGTTCTCTTCGGCGGCGTAACCAGAAGAAATATAGTCCGTGCCAGCAATAAATTGCCCCATCATTCTTTCGGTTCGACGAATATCAGAATGTGAAAAGGCTTGATCATTCCCAGAAGCACATTCGAGATCCATCATCATGCATAAGAGATTCTCACCCATAACCTCTCTGATCCCACCCGGAACTGAACCAGGGATTCCAATACAGGCAACACCACCATTTTGCAGGCCTTGAACACCAGTCGCCTTGGTCAAAAAAATACATCTAGCTTCCAAATAAAGCATGGACTTGCCTTCGGTATTTCCCATTAGTGCTTCAGAACCAGCACCTGAAGTAAAACGCATTTTAGCACCCCTTGAAGCATAACAGGAAGCTAAAAAGCCTTTGGACCACGGCGTGTCATCACCGTCAGTGAAGACCTCGTCAGTCCCATAAACAGAGATCGTTTCGGCATAAGAAGTAAAACCTCGCATTGACAAACTCAACTCCTCGGCTTCTTCGACAGAACATTGGGTCAAGACGCCAGGACGAGACGTCTGCGAACCTACTAAGATCGAGATCGCATTTAGCGGTGCATACCGAGCAATTGCCGGAGTAGTTTCTTGTTCCGCAAATCCTCTGGCAGCAGCTTCGGCAGCATCAGCAGCTAATTCAACCGGGTTATCCAAAGTATTAGTGATGTGACACTGGTTCATCGGAGTTCTTCTAGGACGCATTTTTTGAGTGGCCATGATCATTTCAGCAAAATTCATTTCACTGATGACGGCTTCTGCTTTAGCCGGAGTCAAGCCATTAGCAATCTGGACCAACTTCTTACGTGGCACATTTGGGTCACATAACATATTAGCAATCTGGACAGCACTCATCTCCATCGTCTTTGGTGCTTGTTTCGCGTCAATCCCATATTCCACGATATATTTGTCAATCAAATCAAAATCTATCTGTTTTTTACCATCAAGTTCAACGATCTCACCATCTTCAACTTTAATACTGGGAGCTGGATCGTTTTTACTATTCATCGCAACGAAACCTTCGTCGTCCCATTCCTGGACTAAGCCGTCTAAATGGACAGGTCGCTGTTCCAATTTTTCAAATCTTTTTTGTCTTTTCATATCTAAATCCTCTTTTTATCACCTTTTATGTCGGCTATTTGTCGGCAAACAGCCGCTAGAAAAATAAGAGGACTGGAAACTAAAATAAATCAGTTTTCAATCCTCTTTAAGAGTTTTTAATCCTCTTTAAGTTAAATAACTAGAATGAGAAGTCTAGATTGCCATCATAAGCAGCTTGGAAGATTTTCACAATATCTTCTTTTGTCCCAACACGTGGGTTAGACGCTGCGTTACCATCTTTCAAAGCATTCTCAGCCATCAACTCGAAGTCTTTAGGGTCGGCACCAATGTCCTTAATAGTTTGTGGGATACCAACATCATCTGACATCTGCTTCATACCTTTGATAGATAATTCAGCAGCATCGCGTGTTGATAAACCTTCAGTGTTTTCACCCATAAATTCAGCTAATTCGGCAAATCTTTGTGGATCAGCAATCAAATTATACTTTTCTACGTATGGCAACAACAAAGCACAGCAGACACCATGTGGTGCATCATATTGACCGCCTAATTGATGGGCCATCGCATGAACATAACCTAAGTTAGCGTTATTAAATGCCATACCAGCCAACATCTCGGCTTCAACCATTTTAGTCCGAGCATTCAAGTTATGGCCATTAGCAACTGCTTCACGCAAAGATGTCTCGATCAACTTGATAGCTTCAATACACTGTGAGTCAGTAATCGGGTTATGATCAACAGAAACATAGGGTTCAATGGATTGCACGAAAGCATCCATCCCAGTAGCTGCTGTTAATCCCTTTGGTACATCTAACATCAAACTTGGATCATTGAATGAAACCAATGGAATATTACGCCATGAAACAACAACGAATTTCAAATGCGTTTCTTCGTTAGTGATCACAGCGTGGCGTGTCAACTCAGAACCCGTTCCCGCTGTGGTGTTAACGGCAATCAATGGTGGCAAAGCATTACTTAAAGTTTCGATTCCAGCCAACTTGGTAATGTCATCACCATTAGTCAAGATGATCCCAGCACCCTTACCTGTATCATGGGCAGAACCACCACCAATTGTGATAATAGAATCTGCGTTTTCTTTTTCAAATAGTGCCTTAACTTCTTTAATGTTGTGAATTTTTGGATTAGGTTCAACACCGTTGTATATTACATAATCAACTCCTGCTTGCTCCAAAGACGCAAGTGTTTGTTTAACAGCGCCGCCTTCCATACTTCCAAGGAACTTATCGGTTACGATAATTGGTTTTTTCATCCCCAGCATTTTAGCTCTTTCGCCAATTTTTGCAATAACGCCTGGTCCAAAGAAATTCACGCTCGGCATCAAAAAATCATAACTACGTTCTGCCATAAATAAAAACCTCCTGCTTATATTCATTTGAGAAACACTACACAGGTCCTTGGGATCAACTAAAAATAAAAAAGTGAATCGCAAAAAATGAGATTAAAAAATTTCTAACACGATTTTTTGTACATATTTTCACTTTAAATTTTAAAAATATAGTCCTCTTATGCAATGTATCTGTTTCCAAATGTAATTCACGCTCATTATATCGCGCACAACTTCACATGTAAACAGCAAATTTTATTCATGCTACTTTTAATGATTTTCTTCACATAAATTTGACAAACGAAAAATAAATGTTAATCTATTAACGTATTTTTAATATCTAAGTAAACTTATTGAGGAGAGACTTTACATGACCTTTAAAAAAAAACATTTTCTAATTCTAATTGTTCTAATTGCTATTACTCTGGTAACGGGTTGTTCTCAAACTACTAAAAAACCTACACCTGCTAACCAAATCAGGGTCACTTACCAATTACAAAAAAATGGAGATCAAATCGCGAAAAAGAGCGTTCATGTCAAAAAAAACTCCACTGTATTAGCAGGGCTTAAAAAAGCTTGGACTGTCAAACTTCAAAAAGGAATGGTCACTCAGATAGGCAGTCACAAACAAAACGCTAAGAAAAATGTCTACTGGACCTATAAAGTCAACGGTAAGACTGTGAAAAAAGGTGTCCAACAACAGAAAGTTAAAAACAAGGACAAGATCACCTTTAACTTAAACCGGTATAAGGAAAAATAACGATGGGACAAGCTCATAACTCCATTCGCAAGATCACAATGTTAGGACTGCTAGCGGCTATTTGTACAGTACTGCGGATCATTAAGGTCCCTATCCCAAACGTCCAACCAGTCACGGATATAATTATGATAATGACTTTAGTCAACGGTTGTGGAGATGGAATGACCTTAGCAGTCTTAACTATGTTAGTGTCTAATTTATACCTCGGATTTGGCATTTGGACCATTCCCCAAATAGCCGCATACATTGTATGTGTATTAACGATTGTTTTGTTCAAAAAGATTTTCTTTTTAAATAAGTTTTGGTGGCTGCAGTTAGTTGTTGCCGGTTTTTTGGGCTTGGAATATGGTTTAGTCATTAGTTTATGTATGGTCGTCGTCGGGCAAGCTCCGGCCTTTATTGCTTACTATACCAGCGGATTCTTATTTGACATCTATCATGCAACAGGAAACTTAATTTTTTACCCACTGATCTATTGGCCACTACGAAAAGTTTTAGAGCATTACGCCAAAGAAGAATAAGAAAAAAACTGCGACCAGTCAAGCGTAAAACAGATGAGGCTTACGCAAGTAGGCAGTATGAACTGCGCCTCTAAAGTAAACAAAAACTAACTTGTTTTCATGACAATTGAATATTGTTTAAGCAGTTTATATCCTGAATTCTAAAGAATTCAAGTGTTTATTCTCGTTATAAGAGTCAATAAATTGAGTTTTCAGAGCGTCAGGATTTCGCGACGTAGCACTTTTTAAGCGCCTAGAAAATATTGACGAAAAATAGACATTGAATAAAGCATAACCAAGGCTATAAGCCCTTATTATGTACGGCCAGCGTCTTAAGACGCTGGCCTTTCCTTTCTTAAAAAACTACGCCAGTTAAATCGATATTGATTACTTTGCTCCAGCTCAACATTTCTAAACAATTACTGACTTGTTCTCCCTCCTTGGACACCAAGCTTCTTTTATTTATATTGAATTTCATTGTAAATATTGACGTCATACTCAAGCACATATTTTCTATTTTCACCACAAACATAAGATATAAATAATGGAATTATTACTAAAAGTTTTGACAAAGTCCCATTTAAAGATTATAATGAAAGCGATTTTAGGATGCGATTACAGTTCATCCTAGACATATCAAGAGAGGTGGAATTGTTAATGAATAAAGATAAACTTTTTGTGAGTCCTGACAAATATATCCAAGGGGCTGGCCTGTTAGAAAGATCAGCAAAATATATTAACGTTTTTGGCACTAAAGTCCTTCTTATCTGTGATTCTGTTGTTTGGAAAATTGCAGGAGAGAAATATACTGATTATTTGAAAGAAGAAAATTTTGCCGTAGAAACAGTCACTTTTGAAGGCGAGTCATCTGCCAAAGAAATTGATAGGATTAGCGAAATTGGTAAAAATGCCGGTAGCCAAATCGTCATTGGTCTTGGTGGTGGCAAAACACTAGATACTGCTAAAGGAGTAGCAGAAGCAATTGCAGCCAAGCTAGTCATTGCTCCAACTGCCGCTTCCGCAGATGCGCCAACAGCTGGTCTATCAGTAATTTACACCGACACAGGTGCTTTTGATCATTATGCTTATTACAAGCAGCATAGTGACCTTGTTTTAATGGATACACAAGTTATTGCAGGTGCGCCGATTCGAACTCTAATTTCAGGTATTGCAGACGCTCTGGCAACAAATATCGAAGCAAAGACTACTGCTCAAAGTTATGGTATTACTTTTAATGGCCGTGGAGGAGTACCAACATTGGCTGGTCAGGCAATTGCAGCGGAATGTGAACGTACCTTATGGGATTATTCATATGAAGCTGTTATTTCAAGTGAACAAAATTTAGTAACTCCGGCGCTAGAAAATGTAATCGAGGCTAATACCCTTCTATCAGGCCTCGGATTTGAAAACGGTGGCCTAGCAGCAGCTCATTCAATTCAAGATGGTTTTACTGCAATTCAAGGTGATGTTCATAAACTGACTCATGGTGAGAAAGTAGCCTTCGGAACGTTAGTTGAGTTGATTTTGCAAGAAACACCACATGCTGAGCTAGATAAATACCTTGAATTTTATGTCACCCTTGGTTTACCAGTAACTTTGGAACAAACACATTTAGATAAGTTGAGTGATGAAGAATTTGAAAAAATTGGCGAAAAAGCAACAGCTCCAAGCGAAACTATGTCTAATATGCCATTTAAAGTTACTCCTGACATGGTAATCAATGGTATGAAGGCAGCATCTGCAGTTGCTCATAAGTTCATTGAGACTCATGACATTAAACCATTATTTGATAACCCTGCTTTAAAATAATCTAGTTTGTTGTTGTAATAATATTGTTTTAATTGACTACTTTCATTAAGTCCCAGTTATGTAAACCAGTACTGTTTATGCTAAACTAAAGCGACTAACAAATCATTGTTTAAAAAAAGCAGAACACATAAACTAAAATTTTAGTTTATGTGTTCTGCTTTTTTTCGTTTTTTAATAATGATCACGTACCGATAAGATATACATAGTATCATTTTCAATCTGATATATTAAACGATGTTCTTGAGTAATTCGCCTTGACCAAGTGTTGGTCAACTCGTATTTTAACGGTTCTGGCTTACCGAGTCCCTCAAATGGGTGCCGATCAATATCCTCAACTAACTTATTGATTCGCTTAATAGTCCGCTTGTCATTTTGCTTATGCCAGTACATATAGTCGTCCCAAGCATCATCAGTCCATGCTTTAATCATTTGGCTCTATCAACTCATGCTGTTTAGTTTTACCTGCGGTTATTTGTTCTTGTCCACGTCGGATTTTATCCATTAATGCCGGATTACTCATGATTCTTAGCGTTTCAGTCATACTATCGTAATCTCTTTTAGACATTAAAACCGCCGTATCATCGACATCGTCTCGATTAGTTACTAACAATGTAGTTGCGTCATCATTAACCTGTTGTAAATAATGTTTTAAATTTTTACGTAGCACAGAATAAGATACAGCTTCCATGAACTCAGCCCCTTTCTTTTGCGTTTTAATTGTACAACATATTGTACAGTTAGGCAAGCATAAATTTGTCTGAAGTCAAAAAAACTAAATAATCTTGCTAAAAATTTTGCTTGTGTCATGTTAAATCAGATTGCAAAATTGTGGCAATTAATTAGCATTGCTGACCACATGCACTGGAACGGAAATTTCTGACAGATCGACGATCTCAAAAATGTGTCGCAATGGCTCGCACAATTTAGAACTAAACAAGATAAAAATTGAGCGGACTTTGCCTTGAAAAAATATAACCATTTTAGGTTACCAGCACTTTACAAAATTTAACTATTTTTCTTAGTTCCTGAACTCACGTCCAGTATGAACTGTAAAATGATCTCAGAATTTTGTTGCTTTTGGGCGATCTGAGCCAAACTAGTAAAAAATATTTCCTTAGTAATGGCACGGCTCAGCGCACTTGTCCCTTGCCCCTGTAATTCTTGCCAAGCAGGTTGGACCTGGGGTAAAAGTTGTGTCAAAAGATAGGCCAAATTGGCAATAAAGTGCAAGCCTTCGATTTTGTTGTGGGGACGAACCTGATATCCGCCGAAGGACCAGAATTTTTTGATCTCGTAGAAGTAGGTTTCGATCTTCCAACGTTGGTTATAGTAACCCAGAATCCGCCCAATCTCCGTCTTACTTGGAGTTAGTTCCGGTAAATCCTGAGGGTGGTCGCGTTGAAATAAACAAGCGCTCACCTTCATGGCAGTTTTGACTGCGAATGATCCACACGGTTTGTCCAAAACGCTTCGTCATACCGACTGCATAGTGACCATTTTGGTCGGTCAGGGTGATCACAGTTTATTTGAATTTTTGACCATATTTACGTGTTCGGCCCCGTTTTCCCGTCTGTTGTGCCAGTTGATAAAGTGCGGTATTCTTGCGAATGTTAGCAATAAAGTCCATATTTTCATGATCCTTAACGAAGTTCAGCACGTCTTTTTTGGGATACCAACTGTCACATTCAAAAAATGATGTGTTGTTGTTGACCGACGATTTTAAGTGCTCGTTCTGCCAACTCAGCTGCCATTTTAAGTTTGGAGGCCCCTGCGGGCTGGTACATCCGACAAGCGAATAGGGCCATGAAACATTTAACCGATTGTGGATCAGCAGGATCACGTATCGGAAAAGCAACCGCTAAAGTAACGAAGTCATGTGCATTTACGAATTCCTTTCCCAGATGACGGGCATGATCGTGTAAGATCTTCACGTGTTCAAATCTTTTACCGAACTTAGGTTGGAGCGTGTCATCGACTAAAAGAGTAGCGGATACTCTTCCAGAAGGTCGGTTAAGTGCGGTAATTTAAAAAGTTGCCGCAAGACACATAATTCCAACTCACTAAGTTTGGAGTCCGCTTTTTCCAAGGTGTGGTAGTACGAATTGAGGGTTTTAATGCAAAAGCTGCCTAAGAAACAGTCATAGAATGTTACTTCCAAAGAAATTTATTTTCCTTGATTGGTATGTATATTTCCTTTTACCGCGAATCTATTACACTTAGTTCACGGTAGTTTCTTTCACAGTCCAGCTTAGTGAATGTA